>Ga0160467_100212_pt1 | contig 75390 bp, 73 predicted proteins | sample HID1972I_E11MG_FD_108221 | JGI IMG/M metagenome (GOLD analysis project Ga0160467, IMG submission 108221) | Enriched pill bug-associated microbial communities from UW Madison campus, WI, USA - HID1972I_E11 MG | ecosystem: Host-associated > Arthropoda: Insects > Digestive system > Unclassified ... | reverse complement strand
TTCAGATAAGCGGCTTCTCCCAGAGATGGTTCAGGTTCCCCTTGTGCACGGCTACGGATATCTTTGCCAGCAATATCAAAATCGGCTATATAACAGGGTGCTTTAGGATCAAAGTCCCTAGGGTGATAGAAAACCACAAAATTCTTTTGAGGTGTCCTCCAGCCTTTTCCCGTTAAATTACTGTACCGATACCCTTGATCTACCAGATGTACAAAATAGCGTTCGCCCTCGGCAAACCGAATACGGTCAACCTTCACTTCTAGCAGACCTTTGGGATTGATATAATATAAAGGAAAGTGGTCCTGGATGATAACGCCAGGATCGGAAGGTTCCCAATAGCGACTGCGCCAATGTACTGTGACATTTTTGAGCGGTAAATCGGTATACTTCTTGACGATCTCAGATATTGTCATGCGGCTGGAAAAAAAATCTTCATCAGTTTCCACATGTATTGAACCTTGGTACACAATACCGTCAATAAGAGTATCCTGCTCCGATCGCCTAATAGCAGTATACTCTTCTACTAATGTAGAACGGATGGCATAGGGGCTGACCTGTATGTTATTGATAAAATAAGCAGGATCATCGGCATACTGATAGGCTGGTGAAGGTGGATACCACGTTGTGTGGAGATATAGAACGCCTTGATATTTACTCTTTGATACTCCACTATAATCGAATACCCCCCCAAACGTAGCCTCCGGATATTTAAGCAACTCCTCTTTCTCAATGCGTGCACCATTTAAGATAAACTTATAATTTTCAAACGTTCCATATTGCTTTGGATATAATAGCGTACTGTCCAGAGGGCTGGTCGTTAACTGCTGCGATCGTGCAGTAAAGCTACAAACCAGCATGAGCAGTAATATTTGGTAATACTTCATATAGGCTGTGATCATGATTTGTTGTTGGTTTGAACAAAATTGTAGCGATATTTAAGGCCATCTAGCGATTGGATATTTCCCTTTTGATCTTTACTATAGAAAATCACCATTTTCCGTCTAAATAACACTGGTCTGTTCCCCTGTATGGATGGTAACCAGAGACAGGCATTTTTTTTGATCGCGGTAAGTATATCTTCATGACCGTGTTTATCTGATTCTACGCTCTTTAAATTCGCAATCATACCATCCTTCAGCACGATAAACTGGACGGTGATCGAATCTATCTGAGTAGCCGTACTCGGTTTAACTGTAGGAAGGCCCATTGTAGATGACAATTTCTTTAGGTAAAAATTTAGATCTTTACCAGGTGCAGGTTGAACCTCTGTACTGGTAAAAAGACCATCTTCTTGCACATCGAAATCTGGCACATAACAAGGAAATAACGTATCAATAGCCAACGGCTCTGCAAAGAATGATGCTGCTTTAGCATTACTCCAATTATAGCTATTGTCGATAAGGTGAACAACATAACGCTGGCCCTGGGCAAATCGAACAAGATCTACCTCAACTTTTTTAACCGATAAATTTCCGATCTTGAATGAATAAAGCGGAAAATTATTTTCGATTATCCTACCAATTTCATTCTCATAACTATAACGGTTTGTGGAACTTCTCCAATGTACGGTGACATTTTCGAGCGGTAAGCCAGTATACTTTTCGATAAGATCGGGCAAGGAAATGCGGTCAGCAAAATAATCCTCATCGGTATCAATATATATGGAGCCACGGTACAGGATGCCATTTATAGTGGTATCCTGTGTTGACTTTGCGATCCGCTTATACAATTCCATCTTAATCATGCGAATCTGATAAGGGCTAACCTGAGTCCCATTGATGAAATAGGCTGGTAGATTAGCATCTCGAACTGGAGGCGCATAGCGTTCTTCAGTATGAAAATATACGGCTCCGAGATAACGCTTCCCTTCCAGGGTAATCGGATAAGGAAGAATATTATTCAGTTTTGCTTCCCGATTAGCGACCAACGCTTGATGCTCAATAACCTTTCCGTTAAGCACAAAGCCATAGTGTTCAAATGATCCATATTTTTTAGGGAACATGGCGGCACTATCTGGACTGTTGAAGTACCCTAATTGCGGAAAAGCCCGTAATCCGGATAGGACTAAAATAAAAAGTAGGATATATCTGTACATTGAAAACATCTTATTACCTGTCCGATGTTTGCTGCACTGCACAAGCAATCAAATAAGCATTAAATAATATCTTGTTGGTTAGTTGCATAATGGTTTATCATTAATCTCCTCCTAAAATAACATTAAAAAGTTATTGATGATGATATTTAACAAATAAAAGCCATTCTTGGCAGAATGGCTTTTCATAATCTTGATAAAAGATGATATATCTTCTGGTCTTCCCATTGGAAATCTGTCCAACTATGTCGTTCGTGTATATAGACTGCCATCGCTTCTAAAGTGTATGCGGTAAATATAAGCATTATTTACCGCAATAAAAGCGGAGAATAAACTGTTTAATATCTGCACGAAATAATTGTTTTTCATCAAAATTTAAAATATAAGTGGGTTATATTCGGTTAATGATGATCATAACGGTATTCAACACGATCTAACGATTGAATATTTCCCTTATTATCTATACTATAGAAGATCACCATTTTTTTTAAACTTAATATCTGTCTGCTCCCCATGATAGCTGGAGACCAGACGCAGGCATTTTTTTTAATTGCTTTAAGTATACCTGTATGACCAGGCTTATAGGGTTGTACGCTCTTTAAATTGGTAATCATACCATCCTTGAGTACGGCAAACTGAACGGTGATTGAATCTGATTGGATCACTGTACCAGGTTTAACGGCAGGAAGTCCCAGCGCGGATGATAATTTCTTCAAGTAAAAATCTAGACCTTTATAGGGCTCGGCTTCTATTTCGTGGCGAGAAAAAAAAATATTTCCTTCCATATCATAGTCTGGAACATAACAGGGAAACACCGTATCAACAGCCAAAGGCTTTTCAAAGAATATGGTAGCCTTAGGTTTACTCATCTTATAACTGTTGTCGATAAGATGAACAACATACTGCTCACCCTGAGCTAAGTGAATACGATCTACCTCTATTTTTTTAACGGATAAATTACCGATTTTGAATGAATAAAGTGGCAAATCACTTCCGATTATCGTACCAATATCATCTTTATCCATATATCGGTTTTTAAAACCGAGCCAACGAACGGTGACCAGTTCAGGCTTTAAACCGGTGTACATTTCGATAAGATCGGGCAAGGCAGTACGGTCTGCAAAAAAATCTTCATCGGTATTCACATATAATGAACCCCGGTACAGGGTACCATTTATCGTTGTATCCTGTGCTGACTTTCTGATTCGAGTATACTCTTCCACGTTGGTCAACCGGATCTGATAAGCACTAACCTGTCTGCCATTAATGAAATAGGCTGGTTGATCGGCATATCGGACGTGAGGAGCATACCGCTCTTCAGTATGAAAATATACTGCTCCGGCATAACGTTTACCTTCCAGCGTAATGCTGTTCGAGAAAACATTATTCAGCTTAGCTTCTGGATTATTAAGCAAGGCCTTTCGCTTGATAAGCTTTCCATTAAGCAAAAATGCGTAATCTTTGAATGTCCCATATTTTTTCGGGTATAACGCCGCACTGTCAGAAATATTGGAGTATGTGGACTGGGAAAAGACCTGTAATCCAGATAGAACTATTATAAAAACTAGGATATATCTGTTCATTGAATACATGTTATTGTCTGTCCGATGTTTGCTGCACTGCATATCCCATCAAGTTAGTATTAAAAAGAATTTTACTGGTTAGTTAGGGTCTATCATTAATCTCCTCCTAAAATAACATTAAAATGTTATTGATGTTTATTATTTTTAACAATTAAAAACCATTCTTGGCAGAATGGCTTTTCATGATCTTGATAAAAGGTGATGTATCTTCTGGTCTTCCCATTGGAAATCTGTTCTATTATGTCGTCCGTGTATATAGACTGCCATCGCTTCTAAAGTATTTGCGGTAATTACAGCTATTATTTACCGCAATAAAAGCGGAGATTACGTCTCGCCAATTTTTCTTCCATTTTTTCCGTCAATTGAAGCGTAATCCGCACACTTCACAAATCTTCGAAGCTAAGTTAGAAGGCATTTATTGTTTAAAATTTTTATAGTGATTGATGACGATATTTTGCGCTTTCAGATCGTGCATCATATTGTACAATCCAAAAAAAGTGCGGTTCAGATAAATAAAATGTTTCGAACCTCTATTGGTGTTCATCCCTTTTATATTGCTCAGTTTCGCATACCGCTGACCTAAATCTGCAATTTCCTGAAAAAAAGTTTCATCAGAAAAATCAAAATTCACGACATTGAAAGGTCTTGTAAATAATTCCAACAATTCGTAAAATAATTTAGTAAAAAATTCCTGTTCGTCTGCAGTATCCTGATCACTCAAGATCTCAAGCTCATATAATTTTTCTTTGTAAAATTTAGGATTATCCAGATTCTTACGTTCAGCCAATTCAAAGTAAGGTTTGTAAAAGTCATTCGGAATTTCCTTGATGCAACCAAAATCAATCACAAGCAACTTTTTATCTGCGGAAACCAAAAAGTTTCCGGGATGCGGGTCGGCGTGTACCTGCTTCAGAACATGCATCTGGTACATATAAAAATCCCAAAGTGTCTGTCCGATCTTGTTCAAATCATCCTGAGAATTATCTTGTTTTGTAAACTCTGAGAAATGCTTTCCGTTCATCCAATCCATCGTGATGATTCTTTCACAGGAAAATTCTGGATAATATCTAGGAAAAGCGAGATTAGGAAGATGAGCACATTTTTCAGAAATTTCCTGACTTCTTTTCAGTTCCAGATCATAATCTGTCTCCTCAAACAATTTATTTTCCACTTCCTGAAAATACGATTCCGAACCTTCTTTTTTGATGTTAAACATCTTCATCGCAATCGGTTTGACCATTTTCAGATCGCTTGAAATACTTTCTCTCACGCCCGGATACTGAATTTTGACTGCAAAATCTTGACCATCTTTCTTGGCTTTATGAACTTGTCCGATGCTTGCCGCATTAACAGATTCATCTGTAAACTCATCAAAAAGATCTTCCGGATTTTTCCCGAAATACTTTCTGAAAGTTTTTTTCACCAAAGCTCCGGAAAGTGGCGGAACCGAAAATTGAGATAAAGAAAATTTCTCTACATAGGCTTGCGGAAGAATATTTTTTTCCATGCTCAGCATCTGAGCAACTTTCAGAGCAGAACCTTTCAATTCTTTTAAAGAATCGTAAATATCGGTCGCATTATCTTCATTTAAAGTTTTTCGAGCTTCGTCCTCATCTTTATCTTTTGTAATTTTATTTCCGTAATATTTGATGTAGTTAACGCCAACTTTGGCGCCTGCTTTCAGCAAACTGCTTGTTCTTTCTAACTTTCCTGTCGGTATTTTATGGAGTGTTTTCATTTTTAAAATTTCATTGCTAATAGACGTCAAGAATTTCCATCATGTTGATTGAAAAATAGTAGGATTTTAATGCAGATCTGTCATTTAACTTTTTCTGAATTTTTCTTTGAATAAAAACTTGCCAAGGTCGACTACTTTTCGCAATGGTTCATTATCCATCAGTTCAAATCCTGTATCTATTGTTTTTTCAATGAAAATATCTGTTTTTTCAAATGATGGCGAGGTATCTTTTTTCCAAAACTCGATGGCAGAAACCAAATGAAGCCAAAATGCTTCTTCTCTAGCCTTCTCATGAAAATCTTTTACGTCACCTTTTGCTTCTTTAATTATGCTCCAATCGTTAAAATCGAGTGTTTTGATGAAATTTCGATGCGTTTCTTTGAGTTGATCTGAAATTTTTGCAGCATGTAATTTATCATTCCCCAGAATCATCAAAACCAACGAACGGTTCATCGTCATGTTTTCAAAAAAGATAAAATATACGTTCAAAAGCTTTTCTTTCGAAGTGATCTTATCAGAAATATTAACTTCTGAAGCCAATGCTACGGACTTTTCAAAAAGATTGACCAACATTGATTTTTCAATCTGCTCGAAACTTGTAAAATAATCGTAGAAGTCTTTTTCTTCGAAATCATTGTCCTTTGCAAAACGATAAATATTTTTTGGTCGCTCACCGTGATTCAAAATGTACTCTCCATACAATTCAAATATTTTATCTGCTGTAATTTGATTTTCCTTTTCCATCTTTGTATGTATATCTTACCATACACAATTTAGTCATATTTTAAACCAACTTAATAAAATAAGGTTTAATTTTACACTATATCAATGATCCAATAAATGACTAGTGGTAAAATATAGGTTTAATCTAATTTAAGGCCGATTTTGGAATTTTAAAGGTTTACTCATTATCTGAGCATGAGCGGATTCAAGATATGGGTTAGATTGCCGAAAATGTATATTTTATCTATTTGTTTTTATACGTTTCTATATCGAATCTCATGAGTTTTGCCTATGGTTTATGAACAGTTTAACCCAATGCTGACCGATAACTTTTTCAGATAAGTTATTTTTCCCCTAGATAGCCCAAGTTCTCTTTCTACAAGTTTGAACGGATATCTTTAGATACGATATCAAAGTCTGTTATTTAGCTATACTGGAGGGGGATGAACATTTCTATATCAGGATTGTTATAATCTTATAATATCATTTGAGCATTTTATCGATATAAATAGATACTCCGTCAATATGCAAAAAACTCGTAAAATACTTAAGATCTTGCCATCGCAGAAGATGTTGCTACCTCTGATCATTTCATGTGTTGTTACTGCATGTACAGATCGAGCAGGTTCTGATAAAAGAAAAACAAATACAACTATTCATAATACTGATACACTGTCACCCACAAGATCAGCAGAAGAGCATACACCTCTTCTTAATATCGATGATATAAAAAAGGCTTATGCAGCTGTCAATAAACAACTCGAAGATGGTCAATTGGATTCCACAACATTTAAATATTCTTGCAAAGATGAAAAAAATGGGACGGTGAGTTACTTTACAAAAAATGGTAACCTTAGGCTAATTGTCCACAGATATAATGAATATGATCATTATGAGGCTGTAGATCGTTATTTTGTACAGGACAGTACTTTATTTTTCACTTACAGTACCAGTACCGCGTGGTCTTTTGATGATGGTCCAGAAGGCTCAACAAAGGATAACATCAAAGAAAATCGAACTTATCTCATAGCGGAGAAGCCGGTTAAATGTTTGGAGAAAAATTTCACAATACGATCAAAAGCATCCACTAATCCTAATCTGGAATCAGTTCCTAACCGAGATGTTAATTGCCAATCTGCGGCAATTGTATTAAAACCGTATCACATATTGACAAAATACAGATTTAAATCTACTGCAAATTGCTTGGAATGATCATAAATCTCTTTTATTTAGATATAACAGGCAAAACCAAATCCATTAACTGCTAGTCAGTATTTACCCATAATTAAATATATACATATGATTCGTCCCTTCTCTTTCTTAATTCTTGCAGCTATATTCGTGACGGGCTGTCAAAATCAAAAAAATGTTTCTGACACAACTGAAGTTAAACGTGATACGTCAACGTTAATTCCTCTTGAGACACAACTACAAGCGATTGACCCTAATTTTTCCACAGATTCCGTACTATTATCATTCTCAGTGTTCAACCATTCAGACACGGTACAGCGTTTTTGTAAATGGGAAACACCCTTTGAACCGATGTTAGGAAAATATATGGAGATTATCGATGAACAGGGAATAGAAGCGCAGTTTACTGGTCCGATGGCAAGAAGGGTGATGCCACCTCCTGCAGAAAGTTATATTCTAGTGCAACCACATGATTGCGTCAGTACAGTATACAACCTTGCAAAAAACTATACGATCAAACCGGGAAAGTATACTGTTAAATATACTGGCGGAGGTGTGAGTGGTCTACATGAAGGAAATGAAGTCAAAATTACTGTAAATGGAAAATAATCACCATTTGTTTATAAATAAATAAGATAACTTTTTCATATTTTCTATCTATCCATCCAGAGTTTGAAGGCTCTTACTTTATCTTTAGGAACTACGATTTCACCGTCGGTCTTTGTATCCAGCTTTAATAATAAACTATTTTTAAAATAAGGTATTACTATTGTTATGGCATCAACATTAACGATTACTTGTCTGTTGCATCTAAAAAACTTCAAGGGATCTAACTGATTAACAAGCTCGTCAAGTGTGTTTCCTAAAATAAACCGCTCACCTTCGAGCGTTTCCAGTATCACGGAATGATCTATATATATATAACGGATATTAGAAGTTTTAACCACGAAATACTTTTCACCTTTTTTAAGGAGAAACCGTTCACGTAAAATATTTTTAGAATTATAAGTATCGAGCTGCGTAATTAACCGACGCAAAGAACTATCGATTTTATAATTTGAACTGTTGTGAAATACCTTTTTAATCATATCATCAAACTGTGTTTGTGAAATTGGTTTCAATAGATATGACAATGCATTATAATCAAATGCTTTTATAGCATAGTGATCAAACGCCGTAGTGAACACAATAGGGCAATTAATCTCTAAATTTGTAAATAGTTCGAATACTAAGCCATCACTCAGTTGGATATCCAACAATAATAAATCTGGCTCACCGTTTAGCATGAACCATTTTTCAGCTTCCTCAATACTTTTCAGCCACGCTACAATCGAAAGAGATTCACTTTTAACATTTCGAACTAGTCTTTCAATATTATTGTAAGCAGCGATTTCGTCTTCAACGACTACAATTTTCATATGCTATTAATTTAATTTTTCCATTGGTTTGATGGGATTGTAATATTGGAACTTTGACAATGAAGAAATTGTCAATGATATCCACTTCCACTTTCGTTGTTGAAAGCATTGCATATATTTTTCTTAAGCTTGCTAAACCAATCCCACTGTTTTCCTTCGTATAAGAATGCCTTTTACCAAACATATTATTTGAGACAACCACAAATTGGGATGTTACATCAATCGTACATCTCACGCGATGACTATCATCAATAATGTTGTGCTTTATTACGTTTTCAACAAGATTATATATTGACAAAGGAGGAATAACAGCCTTATCATCAAGTTGGTGTGAATAATTTATCGAAACTATTAAATTGGAACCATATCTTTCCTGTGTCATCTTAATGAATTTCTCTACGATCAAAAGCTCTTCCACTAATGATACAGTTTGGTTGTCAGCGTTCTTTAAAAGATATCGGTATAGTTCGGAAAGATTATGTAAAAAGTTCAATGCTTTGGGGTTAGTATCATCTATAAGAGAATAAAGAGTATTGAGATTATTAAATAAGAAATGGTGTTCTAACTGGGCTTTTATCGCATTGATACTGGCAGTTTGAAGTTGCTCTTGTAATAGAACATTTCTGCGCATATTTGAGATAGATACAGTTACTGCACCATAAATTATAGAATAGATGTTTAATCCAAGCCAGGTGGGAAAGAAACGGCTAGTTAAAAAAAGTCCAAAAGATTCTTTAACGTTCCAGGTACCTAAATAAAACTCCAACAGCTTTTCGAGCACTGTAACTGCCACACCAATTAAGAGAAATCCTACAATTTGTATTAATCTATTAAGCTTAGGCTTTTGAAAATCAAATTGTCCACAGTACCACATTAAAAATGCCACTGGAATGCTATAAATTAAAGATCTTGGAAAAATGGATAGAAAGAAGTCGGAGATAGAACCCAACACATATTCGGAACTAAACTGAACTTCACTCGATAGAATAATGGCAAACAATAAAAAAGCAAACAGGTAAGCCCTAAAATATGTACTCAAAAATCTCTTCATTGAATCTTGTATTATGGAATAGCTTTTATAGTTTTAATTTTCTAATTATTTAACTTTTTAATTAACTGGGATGGCTGTACCTCCAGCGTTTTTGTCTTCAATGACATCCGAATCATCCTGTTTCGCACTCTTTTTAATTTTGCCAAATTGATAACGAAAACTTAGACGTAATTGTCGTATTGGTGCTACTATTGTAGAATTTTGATTAAAATTATATCCTGAAACTTCAGTATATAATTTTACATTTTTATGAAATGGCTGTAACATCGATAGCGAAATACTTGAACTTTTATTTATTATATTTTTCTTGACACCAATCATTGAATACGAAAGCGCATCTGAATACCCTTGTAAATTAATTTCTCTCGTATTATAGTTCGAATATAACTCTAATGAGAAACCTTTACTGAATTTTGCAGAAGCAAATATACTGGCGTTCATGGTAAGCCCCTTATTGGAATAAGCGTCACTTGAAAGTTTACTATAAAAAATGTTCAAATTTGGTGCAACAGAAAATTTGGAATCCTGATATGAAAAATAGATATTTCCTCCTAAAGATCTACTTTTTCCTATATTTTGAAAGGTAACAGAGGTTGAGCCATCTGAACCTACATCTCTTTTTTCTTGAATAGAATTATTCACGATTGTAAAAAAAGGTGACAGTGTAAAAAATAATTTGTTAACTGAGAAATTTGAATATGCAACCTCTATTTGATGACTTTTTTCAGGTTTCAAGTTTGAATTTCCATAACGGACATTATTGACATCAGCTCTATTTATAAAAGGATTTAGAAACGTAATACCGGGTCTCTGTAACCTCTGATTATAACTTAATCGTATAGACTGCTTAGTCTTCCCAAAAGATTTTACGAAAGACAAACTTGGCAAAAGATTACGAAAATCATTTTCGAAAGAATGCAAACGATCCACTCTTCCATCATTTATTGTTCTTTCGTAACGTAATCCTGTATTGGATCGGAAACCTTTTCCTAGTGAAACATTATAACTGTTATAAACAGAAATAATTTGCTGATCATAATCCATTTCATTCAATGAACTGTCCATAAGTTCAAAACTTTGGCTAGCATTATCAAATGCCGACATCAGCGAAGAGCTGTTAAAAGCTCTTCCAATATATTTCATTCCAAATTCAAGATTGATCCTTTTAGAAAGTGGTTTCGAATAATCTATTTGTGCCGACAGTTCTTTACGCTTTTGCAAATTAAAACTTCTATCATCATAAGCACGATCTTGATTAAGAAAATAATGGTTATTATCATCCGATGAACTTAATATAATGGATGAAATCAAAGAGTGATTTTCACCCTTCAACTTCAAATTGTGATCAAGATGTAAAGAATAACCTGGTTTTTTAATCTTATTATCTATAGATCGTGAATTTGCACCCGTTCCCACTCCTTTAACCGAGGACCAAAAACTGATATCCTCATACCTATCATTATTAACATCATTCACCTGAATTCCGGCTGATAAAATATTTTCATGAGAGAAGTTATAGCTTGATGATAGATTGGCTCCATAAGACCGTCCAATGGCCCTTATATCACTTTCTTGAAATAAATACTGTGTTTGATCTCCATAACTATTTCTCTCTAATTCGGAATGAATTTTATTCCTGTAATAATTGGAAGTTAAAGAAACATTTGATGAAAACTTCGTGTTACTTATACCGCCGCCTGCTGCTATATTCGCATTTCCAATTGAGCCTGCCGAAACATTCACAAATGCATTGATGCCTTTAAGATCTCTTTTTGTTATTATATTTATGATGCCGAAAGTGCCCTCTGCATCATATTTAGCGCCTGGATTTGTAATGACTTCTACACGTTTAATCATACTTGCGGGAACTAATTTCAATGCATCCGAAACTGATCCAGCAATAAGAGTAGAAGGTTTGTCGTTAATGAATACTTTCACGCTAGAATTCCCACGTAGTTTGACCTCCCCATTAAAATCAACGCTAACATATGGTACTTTTCTTAGTAATTCGTCTGCGGTAAAACTATCCGAATTATTGGTTTCATCAACGTTATAAATTAATTTACCATCTTTTTCTTCTACTATTGGAGCTTTTAATACTATAGAAACCTCATCAATGGTTCGGCTCTTTTGAAAAAGCTTAATTATTAAAGGCTCTTTTGAGATCGACGAAGTTTTAAAAAAAAATCCAAACTATCGTAACCGACATGTGAAATTTTAAGTAATATTGAATCACTAAGATCTTTGCGCATCTGAAATCTCCCCTCCTGATCAGATGATAATCTATCGATAATTTCTCTATTATTTATGGAGATTACTTGAATCGTCGCAGATGGGATTACCTTTTCGGTTGTTTGTTCTAAAATTTTCCCATAGAATATAATGCTATCTAATCCGATTCTCTGCGATATTACATTTTCTACTTTTTTTATGGAGCCCCCTTTTGATAGTAAAACAGATGTCAATGAAAAAAATAATACGAAGGAAATTCTTCTTATGCTCATATTAAATTAGTTTATAGATCTAAACTAGATAAGCATCTTTAAAATTCCACCCACAAAACGATGAGGTCGAAATTCAGCCATTTAAAACCGAATTTTTGTACTTAATTAGATTTAAACAATGGGATGATAAAATTAACCCGAATAAATTTTAACCTAAAGCAGTATTCGTCTTTTATCAATTTAATTCTTCTTTACAAACTGTTTCGTAAAGAGAATAATCCTATAAATTATTATACTATTTAATTCAATTTTAATAAATATAGAGATTTTTACCATCAATAGGAATATATTAATGCTATTATAATCCCTAGTATTGAAGATTTATATCCAGCTATGCGTTATTCTCATTTTCCGAAGTCTCATGAAATTATCAGTCAAAAAAGAACTATGCCTGCAAAAAAATGATCCGTAAAAATATCCTTATTTTTCTAAACAAGAGTGTAATATCATTGTCATACTGCATTTCCCACATTCGGTAAACAACACTAATAAACAGCAAGCGACTCTTTTATATATAGCAATTTCTGAAATTACTCAATTTTAGTAATTTAACATGCAAAAAAATAGTCTTTCCTTTAGCTTTTGTCTAATTTTCAAACGATATCAATACAATTTTGAAATAATTACATTTCCTAAATGTTTAAAAGTTTTAATTCCATTGTTTTTATTAAATACCTTTGTTTCTACTGTATTACCGTCGGAATTTGGCATAGAAATAATATAATCGTTATTAAAGATCAGTTTTATTCCGAAAGGTAGTACATTATGCTCTATAAAAAGGAGTTCTATATCAATAATTTCGGAACTAATAATATCCTCAAACATTTCACATTTTGTTACATCATAATATTCTTTATCAATTATAGAATTATCATCTTCTGCTTTCATCCACATCTTTATTCTCTGATCATAATCCGCTCCATCATATTCGTTTTGAGGTAATGATTGATATAAAATATGAGGAAACCACAATTCATCTTTAGCAACACTGATAACACATAATTCATTATTGCTATTCTGGAAAATAAAACCAAATGAAACATCGATATCACTTATTTTTTGTTCTCCAAAAGGAGGCCATAGTATAAGATATAATTTTTCGACTTTCTTCCCCTGTAGCTTTTCAAATTCTATCATATAATTACTTTTTCATTATAATAGAACATAGTTTGGTCTAATGTTGCTGGACTCATTATGAATTTAAAATCATCTAGGCCATTGAAATTTCCCTCTAAAACTCATTCCTAGGTACTTTCTTCAGAAAGTAAAATAACCTTGATCATATTCAAGCCTTTCTGACATAGTATGTATACTCGTCCCAGCCAGTTTATTTTTTAAGCGTACACCTTCTCGTCTATTGACTTGCTATATCTAAAATAGAGGATTGTGCAGAAGACGAATTTATCATTGCGAACACGCGTTGATAAACAAGCAAATCTTGCTTATCCAATTGATCTACGTGCCTCTGGGCGAAAGATAGATAGCGTGCTTTCTTTTTATCCTGATTCCTATAGTGATAGATGGGTACTAAATAGGCTGCAGCTAATATGGAGCGACCGGTGAGGTACCCGAATTCAACTAATGGCTTAAGCATATATTCGGCATCATGCCATTCTTGGTTTTCAACGAGCAGGATGCCCCATACTAAACGGATATCTTCTAATTCATACAAGATATCGAAAGACTTTTTACCATATACAGTAGCTTGTTTTATATCATCTTCCATGATATATTTCCAGGCATAAAGACTGTAGATAACCGCTAGCAAAGGGCTATGGGGTTGATCGGTCAATTTACGTTCTGCTTCAACCAATATTTCTGATGATTTATCGTATTGTTCCAGCTGATGGTAACATGCTCCCATATTTATGTGTATTGCATTTACAGCATCAGCAGAAAGACTCTGGGCGGTATCTAAACAGCGTTGAAACTCTTGGATCGCTTGCGGATAGCTTTTTGCATTAAAGTAATCCTCTCCTTCGAAAAAATGATTTAGGGCTAATTCTGTATTATTGCCCTCTGATGTACCCCGGATAATTTTCCAAATCTGAAATCCGTCGGAATCCGTTTTAAAACCATTTAGGTTGATCTTGTGCGGTATGAGATTAAAGAGTCCAACTAATACCTGAAAATATCCAAAAAATAACGTCAATGCAATATGCGATCCCAAATCGACTGTAAATGGTATTGTATAGATGATAAGCAGGCCTATTGTCATGTTAATGATAGGACCACCAAGAATGTAGATGAGGCTCCTGAGTGAAAGATTTCTATTATTTTTAAAAATACACAGGATATATCCTGAAGAGATCTTATAGTGAATATTTACTTTAGTGTTGAAGAATGTGGTCCGTAACAACAGGTGCCCACTACCAAATACAATTCTAGCAGGATGTTCCCCAACTATACGCCCGGCGATCCAGTGCCCCAATTCATGTAGTACGATGATGAACGGAGTCGATAACCTGAAAACAAAATAATTTAAAAGCAGGAAACCTATAAATTGAAAGGATGAATCTGCAATTACGGGTAAAAAGAAAAAGGGAATGCTCAGGAATAAACATATCCACCCGGATAACGGCATAATGGCTAACAGGATTTTTTTGGTCAAATGCATATGGGGTTATCATTAATCTCCTACTAAAATAACATTAAAAAGTTATTGATGGTAATTAAATATTAACGGCAAGCTGCTTTGAAACAAAATCCTAATTTAACAGCTTATTAAAGGCAATAATATATACAGTAATATAGTTAACAATTAATATAATCAACAAAATTCACTTAATATAACATTAACTTCAGTCTTCAATAGTTAGATTTCAAGGGTTACAACCTCATTTCCAAAATAGAAGAACTCGAAAAGAATACAGTAAGGAATAAAATATGAATATTTCAGAAGAAAAACAAAAAGCAATGTATGATCTAGTGGCTACTTTTTTGGTTGCCGTCAATCAGAAAGACCGTGAATCATTACTTTCCAAATTTGAGGTTACAAGTATGATGTTTGATGAAATACTAGCGTCTCTTGAATATTTGGGGCATCGCGACCTTTCCTTAATTGCCTACGAGAAAACACGTAATCATCATGTTATAAATAGACCTATTTTTGAGATTGATGAAATAGAACATGATACTTTTATAGTAGAATGTATCATTCAAAATTTTAGAAAAGACACCGAACTTATCCTTCAGGGTTATGTCGATTGTGAGGATCAAAACTTGAAATACTACGCCCCTCTTTTTAAATCATAAAAGCATATTTCTTAATCGAATTCATGACAAGGTAATCGATGGCTGTTGATTATTATAATACACCTTTTTCCTTATGACTATACATCAATTTTAACATAAACAAGCAGTACTTGTTCGCACTGCTTGTCTTGTAATTAGCTTCAGTAGAAAAACGATAACAACGTGATCACTAAAATAATTTTGAGAATAAACCTGGTTTTTTCCAAGTCTTTTTGTACTCATCTGCCAAAGCAACATGATCACTGTAGCCCAATACAATGTCAAGATGTTGATGCGCTTGCTTCAAATCGCCACTCATATACAAAGCATTTGCCACTAACAGATGAACTTCTTCGGAAGTATCATCATATCCCCGATCTTCGGTCTCATAAATATGCTTTAATTTATTGGAGTACCTAAGCAAGGGTTCCAGTTGATTGTCAGCTGCAAATAATTTGATACCATATAGCAGCCATTGTAGATATTCCGGTGCATCAAATGTTTCTTCACAATAAGCATCCTGTGCTGTAAAAAAGTCAATTCCTGCTGAATACTCCTCCATGAAATAATGACTTTTCATAATCATATACAACGTTTTTGCTTTATCAAAGGCATTAATAATAAATTCCTTCTTATTGGCTAAGTATAGACGAGCTGTATCGTTGACATTTTTGTAGTCTTCTATTTCATTGTAAATCTGCATCAGCACATAGGGTGCATGTGCTTCATGCGGATACTGATCGGTAATATGCGTATAATAAGCGATCTTAACATCATGTGGTTCGTCGTCATAAATATCGTATAGCAGTCCTTCAACAGTATTTTTCGCGGCTTCATAATCTCTAAAATCATAATCGGAAATATCTGGATTCACGATATAGTGTTGATAGATTTTAATTAGCAATTCCTGTGCTTCATCAGCAATATTTTCAGTCTCCCCTAGGCCATTCTTGACAACTAAATAATCGGCTTGGTGTTTTAGATATAAATAAAAGTTGGAATCTTCTGCCGTATAAGTATGAAAGAATTTTGTTAACGCGGCTTTTGCATCGACATAATTTTCTTGTTTTATCAGTGCATCTAATAAAGTATGATGGAGTTCCTCAAATTCACTATTTTGCAGACCAATATGGATCACATTGGCTGCAGTCCCATAACATCCATTTTTAATAAGTTCTATACTATAGTTATTGCAGCACATGGCCCAATTGTGTCTGCTACCGAGATAGTCACTTTCATAACTACCTTCTTCGTAATATGCCTGGAAAGCATGAAAAGATTGTTCATAAAGACCCGATAACATCGCTTGAAACAACGCAAGATCTTCCGGATATGTAATTTCCTCCGTAATAAATTCGCTAAGTTCAACGCCGTCATTGTACAGGTCCCGAGGCAAATCTTCAAATGTTGGAAGTTCCAGATCGATTGCTCCCGTTACTAAATATTTGGATATAAAATAGCGTCTCCAGGTTATGGATGCCGATTTAATTTCTAGGGCTTTAATCAGTAGTGGTAATGCTTCTGCGTGGCGGGCTGTTTCATGTAAATAGGTGCCTGCAAAATGATACAACGAAAATTTATCGGAATGCGTATCCAACAGCCTCAGTGCGTGATGATAATAAAAATCGGCCCTTAGATGCATCCTCTCAAAATGATTCCGTTCAACGATTAACTGGAAATAAAACACGTCATCATCGACAAGTCCATTCTTAATGAGCTTATCAAAACGTTGATGCCATTTCACCAGCCCATCCAAAACGTCCTCTTTACTATTTATTCCTCTGATCAATTTCAATAAGATGGCCTTTGTCAAGGCCATATCTTCATTTTCAAAAGCTATTTCTGCAAGATACAGGTAGTCGCTATCATCATCGCTGGCAAATTGTTGTATGTGATCTGTTATAACCTGAATGATTTGATCGGGAGGTATTAATTTATTTTCCTGTAGCAGATAAATCTTCTTCATCAGAAAGATCGCATTATACTGATCCCGCTGTTCTCTATCTGCTGTAAAATATGTGGTAAAGAAAACCATTGCTTCATCCAACGTTTTCAAAACAGCCGCTTTTTCTCCGACAGATTCATAAATCCTAATTAAGAAATCATAACCAGATGTTGCATGACTAGGATCTTGAATTAAACGCTGTGCATAACCGATATAATCGTTCCTATTTTCGGACGTGATGTGTCTTTTGGAAAGATTAATATAAGCTAAATTATAATCGTTATTCAATGCATAACTTAGTATATGTTGTAATGCTTCTGAATTTTGGGGCTCAAGACTTATAATTTTCTTAAGATAAGGAACCGTAAATTGATTCATCGTGTCATAGACAAGCTCCGGGTGACCAGGGTATACATAATCGTAATGTGCAATGGCCATTAAAAACAATACCGCTGTATCGTCAGGATGATTTTTAAGATGCTGCTCTCCTTCTTCTATACATAGTGCAAGATCACCTGAATAAAATAAATTTTCTAACTCCTCGATGTTCATCTATATAATTATTTTGTCGTGTTGTTTACTTTTTAAATATCTAATCAAAGTTAGTGTATGAACAACCTTCAAAAAATCCCCGGTTTCGGCTACTATTTAAAAAAGTGCACCAGCCCATCTTTGATACAACGCATAGTTTTCATCTGAATAAATTGTTTTTTAAAGGTGATTGAGCTATCATGAGTGATTTTTGCCATTGCAGTTCTGCTTCTAGAAAGAGCTTCTTTGAAGCTGAGTTACTTTATGCTCGCGATATCATCGAAACGGACATTCTTATTTTTGTTTGAAAAATTGCCGGAAAACAAAGAAGGGGCTTTCCAACTTTTTGGAAAACCACTTCTTTAATTAATTTTTGGTATTCTCACACTCAAAAGTAAATTTAATACTTATGACTATATAGTCTTTATTTTAGATGGATTTCAAAATCTTTATATATTTGTGAAAACAGATCATTTTTACTTATAAATAACATCTACTTTATAATATAAAAAAGGTTTTTCCTCCTCTAACTTTTTTCGTAAATATTGATGTGTTTTAAAATAATTCTTACTTCCGCTTAATTCTACAAGATCTTTTTCATTAAAATATGTGTAATAATCAATAAAACTTCTAATCTTATCTCCAAATTCCGTATCATTAAATCTAATGATAGAATCATTTTTACTATAATAAACTTCATTTTTATTATTAATAAGTAAAATTCTGTTATCTGGACTAATGAGAAATATTTTATAATGGCCGTAACTTTGGTTATACCCCTTTTTACTTGATATGATTTCACCTTTCTTTTCGAACTTTGATAGAATTTCTTCGTGAAAATTATTCCATTTCTCTTTAGTGAAGACTTTATTAGTACCTCCCCTTATCACTTCATATCTTGGATCAAATATTTTTTCTTGAAAAGTTGAAAAATTAAATAAGTCATCTTGCAATATCTCATCTTCAAATACAATTTTTATATTTTGATGTACTCCTGCTTTTCCTCCTTCTTTAACATTAGAACAACTGTTTAATGATATATTTAAAATAATCAACACCAGGTAAATTCTCATTTTTGAATTTTTAGTTTTTTTCATGCTTTGGATCGTAAATTTAAAAAGGAATTATAGGATTCTTTGATAATTCGATCTATCCAGGTAGTGATCCGAATTTACAAACTAGCCAGTATTAAACCGGCTACTAATCTGCTTAAATAATATTGATTTTCCAGAACTAATAGATCTTGGAAAATCTCTTAGCTTTTTTGTTTTAGACATAGCACTGATCCTTTTTTAAGACTAACTTTGCTTTTCACCTTTTCGAGCTTTTTTATCGTTCGTTTAGAACCATCTGCAAATTTTTCGATGACATAACCATCCTCGACTAGTTGAATATGTAACCCTAAAGCTCTATTTTCTCTATTGGCCACTATTGAAGCTTCTCGTGCAATTTTACTTAATAGTTGACGGTTCTCTAGCTCTTCCATGTTTTTTATGATTGTTGGTTTCATGATAACCTCCTCTTCGCTATCAAATATACCAAAAGCTATCTCCGTAAATAAATAGTTGATGCAACATGGACTTCTTAAAAAGAATAGTTTCTTAAATATATTCAACTTTATTGTTAATATCATCAACAGCAGATAAATGGCCTTTAATACATCTATTCATTCAAAAGAAAAAAATAGTAAGGATATTAAAAGTATTATAACGATTGATTATTTAGTAAGTCTACTCATTTTCTAGAAAGTCTGGATTATTATTAAAATTCTTCTGACATCTGCTACATTGGTTTATAATAATTAACCTTTTATTTTATTTTTGTAAAATAGAGAATCGATGTTTACCTTTGAACGAACAGTACACGCCACGCTACACATCAGAACAGCGTCCCAGGGCGTGTCTTTTGCTTTATAGACCTTTTTTTAAGCCACATTCTATGTATGAAAAAAAAGTGTTCACGATAGAGTAGCAAGTTCAACAATTAAAAGATCACTGATTATTTATCTCTGAATCAGATAAAATGAAGTCGGTAGCAAATGCCATAAAGGGGTGGTATGAAGCTGATATTAACCTGTAAAGAGTTAGCATTTTTTGTTTTAAGTCTAGCTTCACATCATGCTTTCCTGAATTTAGTATAACCTACATAAGCAGAAGTTCAATAAAGAGCAATATAATTTAAATAAATAGTCCAGCTAGAATTATAAAATAGATATCAAAAATGACAGAATTAAATTTTAATACTGAAAGATTATATTTAAGACCAATTTCAGAAAAAGATATAGAAAATATTCACCGCTTACACAGCTTAGCTGAAACCGATGAATTTAATACGCTCGGAATTCCTAAAGATATAAATGAAACAAGGACAATTGTTGAGGGCTGGACTTTAGAAAACAAAAGATACGTATTTGCTATTGAACAAAAACAAGGAAACGAATTTATCGGGTTAATCGGAATTACTTTAGGTAAAGAGAAATATAAAAATGCGGAAGTCTGGTTCAAATTGGATCCCAGATTTTGGAATAAAGGTTACGCAACAGAAAGTTTAAAAAGAATAATAGCTTTTGGTTTTGACGATTTAAACCTTCATAGAATAGAAGCTGGTTGTGCTGTGGCAAATACGGGTTCTATTCATGTATTAGAAAAGGTTGGAATGTTGCGAGAAGCGCACACACGAAAATTATTACCCTTAAAATCGGGCTGGTCTGATAATTATGGTTACGCCATTTTATCAACCGATTAATGATTACGCTAAATAATGAAAGCAACCATATTACTTGGATGCTTACTGAGCATAACTTCTATCGTTTTGTGTCAGGAAAAGATTTTGGTCAAAAAATAGCAATGGCTGAAGAGCTAAAACAGTCGATCCCAATAAAGATTCTGAGAACGACACTAGAATTAAAGTATTAATAATAACATTCAATGAAACATCAATTTACATTACCTGGCTTCCCGGAATCAAATTTTGAACTCGATATCGCTTTTTGGACGGGTAAACAGATTATATACAAAGACCATGTGGCTGTTGAGCGATCAACTGAAAAAGGAAAACCCTTTCTAATACCAGATAGCAATGGCGAGATCGTAAAGGCCTACGCTAAACCTGCATACCCTGACATTGTACCTGTATTGGTAATCGATAACAATAAATATAATATCGTAGAGAAACTTAAATGGTATGAAGCTATACTGGTTATACTTCCCTTTTCAATCGTATTTATTGGCGGTGGAGCGCTAGGCGGTCTCATTGGAGCTGTTGGTTATATATATAATATACAATTACTAAGAAATGATGACAGCAAAAGCCTTAAATATTTAAAAGCAATCGGTGTCGCTATCGCTGCGTTTGCAGTTTACTTTTTGGTTAGCGCTGTGATTTGGACGTGGATCAACCCCTAATATTTAGCGAATCGCTCATACTCCGAAGGAATACCACTTCGAAAATAAAAAAGACATGATGCTAATACAGGTTAAAAAAGAAAATTAATATTGGAATAATAAATAAACTCATGGGTATAACTAAAGTATTATGCGGTCTTATTATAAAGGATCAACAAATTTTGATTTGCCGTAGAAAACCCGAGAAATCTCTAGGTGGATACTGGGAGTTTCCTGGTGGAAAATTGGAAGAAGGTGAAACTTATGAGGAATGCTTAGCGAGAGAACTTCAAGAAGAACTAGATTTGAGGGTGACAGTTAAAAATCATTTTAAAACAGTCATCCATCAGTACGATCTAAAGACAATTGAACTGATATCCTATCGCTGCGAAACTGAAGATGCTGTAATCAAACTGGTGGATCATGATCAAATAGAATGGATCAAAGTTCCAGATTTATTAAAATGGAATCTAGCCCCTGCTGATGTTCCTATCGCAGAAGCATTAATAGAAGCGTATAAGTTGTCTGAATAATTCATTCTTAGAGACGTACCCAAGTTTATGAACTTAAATTTTAAAGTTAAGCGAAGAGTTTGTAATGCTTTCTTTGACTAAAAAAGATGTTTAGTGCGAATGACGATGATGCCAAAGATGATCATGATGATGCTGATGATCGAAAAGATAGCATAAGTAACGGTGAAACCATCACTAACACCAATGTCTTCTGCATAATAAATTTCCATATGAGCAGGTACATTTTGGGGATCAACACTCCTTAAATCCTTTACTAAACGAACTTGTTGTTGCTTATAATTAAATTGGAGGATCGGGTAATGTACGTATCCAAAACGCTTGTTTTTTACACTATCTAACCCAATGACATCCGCTCTAATTTTACTACCAAAGAGCATCAATCTGCTGTCTTTAAGTAGACCGAATGCAAGAAACAAACCTAATAAGAGCAAAATAACACCGAAAGTTTTTTTGATGATCATGCTTGCAAATCGTTTATATTGATTGTCTAATAAAACGAAGATAGTATTTTTATTTTAGGTATACTTTAGTTCATGTGTCTGAAAATGGTCGCGACTATAGTAGCCTTAAAAATTTCATTTATTATCTAAAATAGTTCATGATCACAACTGCCTTAAATTATGTCCAAAGCAATGTGTATTAAAATTACTTTAAGTATTGATGCAGTACTAGATCTTCTATCTTTTGTACAGACTTAAGCGAACCGCCTGTTAGTAAAAGTAATCTGTCACTGACATCCATCACATGTGTATAATAATGATCTGAAATGAGTATTCCTTTTAGAGATTTTACAGCTAAAATATGTTGTTTAATCATGTCAATATAGAGTGGACTGAGTCCTGAAAAAGGCTCATCAAGAAGGCAATAATTAGCCTTAGAATAAAGGACCAACAAACACTCAAACAAACGAACGAGGCCGGTGGAAAGATCACCTATTTTAGATAATAATCTCTCCTTTACAATATCGATATCCATAATTGGTGAATCTTCCAAATCAAAATATTGAATAGCACGTAATAAAGTCAAGTGCTTTGGAATAAAACTATACTGAGTTAGATAAGTAATATTCTTGGTTTTATATCCTTGATTAAAGATCTGCCCATCACATTTCATATACGCAAAATCAGGTTTGCAGTTACCAAAAATGCAATTCATCAAGGTTGATTTACCAGTACCATTACGCCCCAGTAAACCAACTATAGTTGACGGTTCAAGTTCAAGAAAAAGACCGCTTAGTATCATGCGTCCTCCTCTACTGTAAGAGAGACTATCTAAATATAAAGAACGATCAAGAGGCATAGCAATAAGAAAAGTATAAAATCTAATGAATAGATACTGATAAGCAGCAGTTTTGGAGATTGTTTGATGTTTCTCAAAAACACTCCTTTTGATTTGAAATTAAAAATGTATTCTCCGATAAAAGATAAAACGCTACCAATAGTTTTAAACCAAAAAAAATAAACGAGGACTTGTGGACCATATCGCTCCACTAATTCGCCCATTTGTAAGGTCAGTATTAAAGTTACAAAAAGATTAAAAAGGATTAAAAACCAGAAAAACGATAAGGATAATTTCAGTTTATTGCAATGCATGTTTATTAATTGGTCTTTTAGAAATATATAATCTAAAAATACAGATTAATAATTATAGCATAATGATAAAAAAAGTTAAAATATTAGCTTTTGATCTTCAATTAGATAGTTCAATGACATGTCCTCATTTTCTAGATTTCATTCACATTATCTAATAAACCCGATCAACTATTTTTCAAATGGCAAATAGGCTAACATTTACAATGATTTAGCTTCTACTATTGTCGCAATACACATTAATTAAAGGGAATTTTCTCCATTTGAAAGTTAGATTATAATACTTCATAAAATTTAAGATCAATTGGAGAAGTTGTTCAATTAAAAGCAATTCAAATTGCTTATTTTAGCAATGCTAAAAACTAAAAAAGGATAAGATATTATTTCGTGAAAGGTAAATGAGCAATAGTCATATTTATATATTAAGTGGTTTAGGTGTTGACCGAAAGGTATTTTCAAAAATAAATTTTGAAGGGCTTCAGGTATTCCATATCGACTGGATCGCCCCGCTAAAAAAAGAGACTATGGAAGCATATGCTAAACGACTGTCATTGCAGATCAATGATGAACAACCGATACTAGTTGGTCTCTCTTTGGGTGGAATGATGGCTATGGAAATAGCTAAAATAATTAAGGTGCAGAAGATTGTACTGCTTGCCTCTGCTAAAGGTGAATATGAACTTCCTTTTCTTTACAAAACAATAGGTGCTCTAAAACTTAATTATGTTCTACCGAAGACTTTTCTAAAGCAGCACAATAGGTTGGTCGATTATTTCTTTGGGATCAGCTCAAAAGAAGATAAACTGATGCTCAAACAGATATTGCAGGATACTGATGTCAAATTTTTAAAATGGGCGATCAATCAAATCTTAAACTGGAAAAATAACGTGGTCCCTTCCTCTGTCATCCATATTCATGGTAACCAAGATCGTATCATCCCCATTCGTAACATTAAACCAACTTATGTGATTGAAAATGCAGGTCATTTTATGACCATGACTCATGCTCGAGAAATTGAGTTGTTGCTTAAAAAAGTATTATAATTTAATGGAATTATAGTCCGATACTCTTAATTAATACAAATTTTAAAATCAGCACAATAGTCATAAATATGCGACAATTTAAAATATTTTTCTACCTGGTCATTGGACTTTCTGTATTGATTATGATACTCCCCACTTTCTTGTTAGAATTTACGGAGTTTTCTCTGGCCATAAAATGGACCGTTAACTTTTTTGTATTACCGATATTAATCGTGACAATCCCAAGTTGTTCCTTCATTTATTTGAAATTTATGAAGCAACAAGAAACCCCAAATTATACAACACAAATACAGACAACCTTAAGGTCAATTTTTAGAATATTTTTTATGACACTAGGTATGACATTTATTTTTAGTGGCACAGTTGTTTCCTTTATAATTCTTAGCAACGCTTATTTTCAGGGCAGTAAGAGCATAGCTATAAGTGGAAAGATTATCGACTATTCGTTAGGTAGCAGGAATAATAAGCATTATATTGAAATTAAAGACAATCATTTTGAAAGAATAATTAAACTGCAGGTTCAACAACCATATGAAATCGGTCAAACATTTGAAAAAAGAATGTATATCGGAAAATGGGGACTGTTATTTCTAAAGAAATAGCAAAGCAATGGGTAATCACTAATGTAAAGATAAATTCTTCCGTAATTACCGCTAAAATTTAATATTTGTCAACTACTTATATAGGAACGCTATGTATATTGAAAGCACATTTCAATCAAAAGTGTTACTACAAAAGATAATACCTCATTATAAAAGTACTATCTTCTATAAATCATGAATATGTTTTTTATTTTTACTTCTGATCCAGGTTTTGATAGACAGCTCTCCCACCGACCCAGATTTCGAGTACGGGTATATTCCGTAGTTTCATAAACGGATCGGTTAGAGAAAGTGGCTCCTGCACTAAGATTATAACTACGCATAACGGAATTTCAACGCGGATAGCCTACCTCAAGAAGTGCATTCATTGAAAAACATAGCCATCCTACTTGTTTATTTCCTCCACCTTAATTCCTGGTTTTGCATAAGATAAACGACCTACAAACTCCGGAATAAAATAATGGTCCAATCCGGCTACAGCCATTGATCTTGCCTTAACATGATCGACAGTACCATCCTCTTCAATAATCAGATCATCCAGTAAAATCTGGACGATTTCGCCAATGACAATCGTTGTTCCATTGAGCGGTACATCCATGATTTCTCGCAACTCCAAGCCTATCCTGACAGTTGATTCTCTGACAAAAGGAGCTTTAAATCCATCGGTATAAAACTCATTGAAATGGCACTTTTCAAATTCAGATACCCCAGAACCATAACTGGCGCTAGTCTGATGGGCCTGTTTATACCAATCTGGCAATACATTGTTCAAGGTATATTGGCCGGTAGCTTGGATATTTTTAAGGGTATCGTTATGCTCGCGTTGAGGTCTCATAACGAGTCCTATCAAGGGCGGGTTGGCTCCTAAGTGAAATGCTGAACTGATAATACTTAAATTAGGTGATCCATCTATGCTACAGCTACCCAAAAGATTAACTGGTTTAAAACCGATCAGACTATTGATCAGGCTGATCCGATAGAATTTTTCCATCTCATCTATATGATTTCTTTTTATTGTTATCATCCTATTTTTTATTTAAACAATTGTTTTCGTGAACTACTTCAATCTTTTTAATAAATAAGGAATAAAAATAAACTAATTTATCATAAAAATTTTCAATAAATGATATAAAAATTCATATAAAAGACCATTTTAGAATCATTATCTACTAAAAATATATTTATAAATTTTATGGTCTTTATTATAAACCTAGAATATGCTTATATTCGAATATTGCAACGATTTAAAAAGAATACCTCAACACGATGATCAATGGGAATCGATAATTTAATAGCTTTAATTTCAGCTTACGCCAGATTTTCTGAGGCTGATATTGCGATTATCAAGTCAAAATTTACAAAACATAACTTTAAGCAAAAAGAATATATTCTTCAAGAAGGTCAGGTCTGCACCCATCTACATTTTATTGCGATTGGTTTGGTACGCATCTTTTACGTAAGAGATGGCAAAGAGATAACAAGCTACTTATCGAGTGACAATGGTTTTGTTTCCTCCTATTCAAGTTTTATAAACCAGTCAAAGTCTTATGAATATATCCAATGCCTGGAAAAATCGCAAACGCTCGCCATCACCTACAAGGATATGCAGGAGCTTTATGAAACTGTTCCCCAATGGGAAAGAATAGGAAGATTTTTCTCAGAACAGAATGTGTTATGTTTAGCAGATCGGCTTTTAAAACTCCAATCTATTCCAGCCAAAGAAAAGTATCTTGAATTTTTAAAAACATCTTCTGAAAAAATAGTGCAACGGACACCCCTTATCCATATTGCATCGTATCTAGGTATTACTCCTGAATCATTAAGTAGAATCAGAAGCGAGATTTCTTAACATTTATCAAGGAGAAACAATAAGCGATTAGACATTTTTGTATAAAAAAATACAAGAATGAAAGAGATCACTAAAAATGTATTCCAAATTCCGGTGCTACCAAGAAACAGTATCAACTGCTATATCATTGACGATGTCCTGATTGATGCAGGAATAAGAAGTTCAAGCAAAACCATACTACAGGCACTTAAATATAAAAAAATTACCAAACATGCTTTAACACATGCCCATGCTGATCATCAAGGAAGTAGTGCTATAGTGTGTAACACGTTAAAGATTCCACTCTGGACTTCTGAATTGGAAAAAAATAATGCGGAATCAGGAAATGTCACGAATGAATATCCGAATAAAAAGCACTTTATTGCTCGGTTTCAGCAGCATTATTGGGCAGGAGAAGGTCATAATGTATCCCGTATTCTGAACGAAGGCGACACGGTTGGTAGTTTTACTGTTATCGAAACTCCTGGACATTCACCGGGTCATATTTCATTTTTTAGAGAGGAAGATCGGGTTTTAATCCTTGGTGATGTGCTTGTGAATATGAATTTAGTAACCACTGTTTCCGGATTAAGCCAACCGCCCGATCTATTTACTAAGGATAAGAAATTGAACCTAACATCTATTCGAAAAATTTATAACCTAAAGCCCAAGATCATTTGTTTTGGACACGGACCTGTTTTATATGATAAGGGGGAATTAGAACAGTTTATGACGAATCATTATTCCTAACAGAAAGTGTCTAATAAACTTATTATCAATAAGCATTGAAAGCATATAGCGAATGGAATTATTGATCCTAAATTAGTCATCATTCAGACTGAAACGACTTCAGGATCGATGGTTATACTTGCTGAGAGCTATAATAAAAATGCTGATAAATTTCCAGTTTCTCCAAGAAAGGATGTCCTATTACTGGACGTTTCGTCAAAAAGGGTTTCAGTAAAGTTAGTTGCAGACGAATGAATTGATTATATACATCTTGTTAAACTTAGTGGATCCTGGAAAATTGTTCATGTGCTTTGGCAATCTAAAAATATAGAATAGCATTAAACGTGTGTCTAAACTGACTAGTCCCTACAAGGTGGCAAAATAAAGGCAAGCGATCGGCGAGATTTCAAATCCCACAGCTTTTCATCTGTTCTAAAAAGGCTCTAGAAGGTGCTCTAGAGCCTTTAATGATCGGAATGGGGTACCGAATTAAAGTTTTTATATTGTGTTACGCTAAATTATACATTTTTTTTACGGATTAAAAGAAACATCACAAATAAATGTCTCTTATACATAAATAAAAAAAATAGTTATAAAGAACCATTGAGAAATGAGTTACCTCTTCTAATGCCTTAGGATAAAATGATGAGAAGCTTAAGAAGGCTTCAAATTAAAAAAAGTAAATTAATCCCAATGATAAAAGTGCTAATGACTCACGCTCAGATCACTGGCTAAAAACCACTTACAACGTATCCACACAAATCTATTGTTATTAAACACAAAATTTATACTGTTTTAAACAAGAATAGAAAATAATCAAAATAGCAATTACACTGCGTTCGGGTTTTGAACCCAAGTTCTTACTTGTAACCTTCACATTATCCTAGGTCTATTATTAAATTGCTTCGATCTCGCTCTTGCCTATTTCGATGATTAAACTATAATTATGCTAGCGCCAGGCTCTTGAAGCATTCAAACCTTATGGGTATAACTACCCAGCGATGCTGCATCTTACTAACGTATTTTGGTCTAGCGACAGCGAATATCAGATACTTTATTACGAATATAGCTTAGCCTTAGTCTTCCCCTTACCCTCTATCTATATTTGATAGTATAAACTACAATTAGTAACTCTTTAAAAACAAGAACATGAAAAAGATTTTAATGACACTTTGCGCTGTCGGATTAATGTCCTCAGCTGCATTTGCAGGATCGGGCAAGGCACCGATTAAAGCGAAAGATGCGGGAATATTCTGTGAGTATACGCTAAATATCTACGACTCCAGCGGAAATTTTTTAGACTCTGAAGTCACATTATCCTACCAGGGTAGTGGATCTTGCGGCCGATTTTTCAAAACCATGCGATCGTATTACACATCGCAAGGGTATCAACTTAATTAACAAAAACAACTGATCTTACACTAAAAATTACACAAGATGAAAAAGATATTATTTGCACTGATTGCCACATTTGGACTTTATGCTTCGAGCATGGCAACTGAAATGAATACTAAACATGTTTCTAAAGAAACTGCAGTAAAGAACGAAAAGGCATGGAGATGCACAATGTCTGTAACCGTTTATGTGAACGGTGATGCTGTAGGTTACGATCATTACATCACAACGACCAATGGCTCGTGCCACACGTTCTTTAAAGCCATTAAAAAAATGTACACTGATCAAGGCTTTTCGATGAATTAGGATAACCTAAATTCAAAAGCTTTTCTAATCTGAGCCATAGTGTTATTTTTTCTATGGCTCATATCATATTTATAGTGCTCTTCGTACGCGCTATAACCGAATCTACAATTTAAATATAATACCCATGATACGTAATGTAATTTTACTGCTTTTAGCGGTAAGCGGAAGTCTTACTTCGAAAGCCCAACAGCTGATGGCGAGTTACGAATATATTCCCTCGCCCGTCGCCACCTTTAAAGAGGATGTCTATTATGATGGAACGGTAAAGATTGCGGTGCGCGATTCGATTTCGCTGAAAAAAGAAACTGCTACAGATCAGTCTGATGATGAAATGGAATCGAGCGAGCTTTCTGTTGTGTTGGACGCAGGCAAAATATTCCGTAAAATTGTTATCCAGGATCCTAAACAAAAGGGACTGCTAGAAACCCGATCACTGGACAGTAAAAACTATCTGGTAGAAGATCACACCTTTAAAGCGATCAACTGGAATACCGATTACCCGGAAGAGGAGAAATTCGGAAATAAAATGTGTAAAAAAGCGACCGCAGACTATCGGGGTACAAAAGTAGTAGCCTATTATGACCCGTCTATCCCTGTACCGGCCGGACCGTACAAATTTGGAGGGCTTCCTGGTCTTATTGTGATGCTATACACCGAAAGTGCTCATCCGCACTATTGGTTGCTAAAAAAAGTTTCCTATCCTTTCGAAGGTCAGATTCCTGTAGACCGTAACTATATACAAACGTTGCCTAAGATGTCACTGAAAAAATATGTGGAGCAACATGAAAGGAAGATTGCAGAGCAGATGCGCATTATGCGATCCAAGCTTCCTGAGGGCGTAGAATTCAGTACCGAAAATAAAACGAAGACCCGAGGCACAGTAGAGCAGGTGTATGAATGGGAGCATGGTTCGAATTAGCTTGTTGCTGTTATTTTTAATACAGTTTTCACAAAGTTACTGCCAAACCTTGATACGGGGTAAGGTAACTGCACCATCGTCTATCCCAGCTGGTATTCGCGTCAATCTCGTTGCTGAAAATGGTTCTGGAGGCTCGCATTACTCCTTTACAGATGCTAAAGGCATGTTCCTCTTTTCAGGGGTAGGTCATGGAAATTATACACTTCTTTTTCAGTCGCTGGCCTACAAGTCCCTCAGCAGATCCATTCATCTCAATTCAGATACGCTGGAACTTTCAATCGAGCTGGAAGAAAGCAGTATACAGCTGCAGGAGGTATATATAGCACCAAAAAAATTTATAAGGGCCGGGCGCGATACTATTGAACTTGATGCCAAAAACTATCTGCAGGGCGAAGAACGTACTGTTGAAGACCTGTTGCGCAAGATTCCGGGTATGCAGATCAGTGAAAACGGTACGATCAAAGTGGGCAACAAAGAGATTGAAAAGGTTATGGTGGAAGGAGATGATTTATTTGGAAAAGGCTACAAACTGCTCACGCAGAACCTCACCGTACATCCGATAGAAAAGGTACAGGTGCTGCAGCGATACTCAAACAATAAGCACCTGAAAGGAGTTGAACATTCTGAAAAGATAGCCCTCAACCTGACCCTCAAAAGTGAAAGTAAATCGGAATGGGTAGGCAGTATCGATGCGGCAGCAAGTGTAATCCCTATTGAGTTTTACAATGCACAGGCTAATCTGATGAATTTTGGTAAAAAAACAAAATATTATCTATTGGGATCGGCCAACAATAATGGTCTGGAGACGCTACGTGGTATAGACCATCTCATCTTGAGCCAGGATCCGAATGAACCTGGTCAGGTAGGTCTCCAAGTTTCAACTCCTTCCCTACTGGAGAACAAACCGAGCTTAAATGAATTTGACCCGCAACGTTCAAACTTCAACAACGACAAGCTCCTCTCCTTCAACGGTATCTTTTCGCCAAGAAAAGACCTAAAGATCAAATGGCTGGGTTTTGGCAATAGTAAGAAAAATAGTTTTGTCAGGCGGAGCTTATCCGAATACGCGATTGAAGATGTAAAATTCACAAATCACGAAGATCTTCACTACATCAATTCGGATATTAATTATTTCAGCAAAATAGAGCTGCAATATGATCCAGGTAAAAATTCGACCATTACATATATAGGTACATTGGGCAATATCAAAGCTAATGATATCGGCGAACTGACCTTCAATGGTATCGAATCATTGGAAACGATTAAAAAACGAAGCCTCCTTTCAAACCATTTACTGAGCTACACGCAGAAATTAGCCGAACGTACCGTACTGGTCTCTTCATTCCGCTGGATCAGGCAGCGTTCCCCCATCAACTATGCGGTAGACCAGTACCTGTATGGCGATCTATTCGAAGCTGAAGGTATAAAGGCTGATAGTATCAAAAACGTTTGGCAGGATACTGAAAATAATGTGGATTATTATGGAATGATCACCGAGTTAGTAAAGCGCGATGCGAAAGGCAACCCGTTCAGTGCTTCGATAGCGCATGAAATTACGCTTCGTGGCTTCAATTCGGCATTCTATCTGATGAATGGTTCTGGAGAAACTTATCGTCCAAAGGATTTTTTTAATCGGTTGAATTTTGAAGAACACAATACAGCATTATCTGCACAATATACCTGGAAATCCCGAAGGCTGGAGTTGACACCGAGCATCACAGCACGCCTGCTTCACTCTACCTTACAGGACAAGCTTGCTCCACAGGCCCAGTCCAGCATAAATAAATTATGGTCTCCAAAAACGACTATTCTATGGAGAACACATAGCAAGGGGGAACTGCGCAGTGAAGTTTCCTACCAAATGAATATGTCGCAAAATGTTCTTGATGTACTGCCCAATTTTGTTTATAAGGGAAACCGGACTTTTTCAAGCGGTTTAAAAGAAAATCCCATCCTGGATGCATTTCATATTAATGCAGTCTATACTTTAGGTAAAATGACGGATAAACTGTATATAATTTTATCGGGTGGATATAGTCAGCAGTTCGATTACATCGGACAACAGCAAGAACTGAATCCTGACTACAACCGCAACAATCTTGTTCTTTTTAAAAACAGAACGCTGACTTATTTTAATGCGCAGCTGAACTATTTCGTCGCTGCAATAAAAGGTAATATACGACTTACCGGGGATGGTCAGCTGGCAAATTACCAGACGCAGGTCAAAGGACTTCCACCCTTATCGATACAAACGGCAGTTTACCAGCTAAGTCTGGACTACCGAAGCGTCTGGGAGAGTCCGATCAATATTTTTACTGGACTGCAGTTCTATAATTCGATACTTCGAAATGGATCAACAAGAAGCGTTGTCCAGTCTAAGTTTGAAGCGAACATCAATGCCCGCTTGAGTAAAAAAATACGTACATCACTGAAAAACGAATTGTACCGATTCGAAAAAGGGCAGTACAGCCCAGGCCAGTATTATCTGTTCTCGGACTTTGCTCTACAGTATTTTATCCTAAAAAAAATGCAATTGGAACTTACAGCAAAAAACATCTTCAATGTAGATACATTTACGCAATCTGTGCTTTCGGACAGCCATCAGTCCACCGAATCTTATGCGCTACGTCCAAGACAGGTTATGCTTGGTCTAAACCTGAGTTTTTAGCTAGCCTCGGAAAGTATGTACCATACAACCCTATACTAGCGAGATGGGCGAGCGATAGATTGAGCTAATTTTTCGATAGTACGGGTACTTTCCATTATCTTTAAATATAATTATATTCATCTAGTATGCCTTCTTCCAAAATAAATGATATAACTGTCTTTTTACTTACACTGCTGCTGTTTTCCTGCGGTAAAAATAATCGTTCTTCTAGTGTAACTGAAAAGGAAAACAACATTTCAAAAAAAGATTATATCGCCTTTCTTATAAGCACGGATACTTTACCTTTAGTGGCAAAAATAAACACCATAACATCAGAAGACCGTATCCTTTCAAGAAGTAAAGATAGCGTCGCAATAGCGATGCATTATTTCTTTCAAGCAAAGCTTAACTATTGGGATAACAACTTTCAAAATGCGTCTATCTTGCTGGATAGTATGAAAGTAGGACATCAATCTGGCGATCTCTATTTTTTAAAAAAATGGGCTTCGATCGAACAACAGACAAGAGGAAGTAATGTCGTAGATGCTGCAGTGATGAGAAAAATACAAGAGCTCCTGCAAAAAGCAGAAAATGCATCCAGTAGGATCACTTACCTTTTTTATGACCTCACCGCCAAGTCATTTTATCAGAATAAAAACGAAAAGGCGGCAGCAATATATGTGGACAAATATTATCATGCTCACCCCTATAAGGAGCACCCTGTTGTCAAACGACGCTACTACGATATGATATTCTTGCTTGCATCCCGACTGGATGATTATGAAAAAATGGCAAAATACAACAAACTGGCAAAACAGCTGGCATTAGCCTCTAACGATAACCTCGCCCTGGCACGTACCTACGACAACGAAGCGCAAATCTACGCCCGCATGGGATTCTATGATGAAAGTCTAAAGATGAGCAGAGCGGTTGTTTCCATTTTAGAAAAAAACAACGATATTCATGATGTAGCTTACAACAATTTAGCCAAAAGCTTTATAAATATCGGCCAACTAGATTCGGCAGTATATTATTACAAAAAAGCGATTGCAATGAATAAGAAGAATATGTCAGATAAACCTAGATATCTTCTTTACAAAGGCTTGTCCGAGGCCTATGTACTACAAGGTGATTACAGAAAAGCATATGAAACCTTAGATATGGCTAGCCAACTCGAAGTAAAAACGATTAAAGAGATCGAAGCGGCTAATATTGCGGAAATAGAAGAGAAATACGAAGCAGAAAAAAAAGACCGTAATATTTTGACTTTAAAGAGTAAAAATCAGCATAGTGAAGACATCATTAGGCAACAGAAATATATGCTGTTCTCAGGTCTAGCTTTGGCAGCTGGATTACTGGCACTTATCTATAACGTATATCAGCAAAAAAGTCTAAAGCAAAAAAACAAATTACTTCACAGTGATAACAGTAGGCTAAAACTGGAGCATAAGCTTTTGCAGACCCAGCTCAATCCACATTTTGTTTTTAACTCCATCGCCAACCTGCAAGGTCTCATCGCAACAGGAGACAGCACAGAATCTGTACGTTACCTTTCTTCGTTTTCCCAATTGCTACGGGATATATTGGAACAGAGCCGGATGGATTTTATAGATCTAAATGAAGAAATTATCTCGCTCGAAAATTATATCCATTTGCAACAGATGCGCTATCCCAACCTTTTCGGCTACCGCATAGATATAGATGAACAACTGGATACCGAAGAGGTGTTTATACCACCGATGTTATTGCAACCTTTTGTAGAAAATGCGATCGAACATGGGTTTAGGAATATTGCTTATAAGGGCGAACTTATTATCCGGGTTGAATTAGAGGAAAATGAAATTATCATAACGATCGATGATAATGGAAGCGGTCTAACACACCAAAAAACATCAAGTCAGAAAAAGAAATCATTGGCGCAAGATATATTGAGAGAACGTCTTCAGTTATTATATAGACTCAACAATCAGCAAGCACGTTTTGAGCTCATTGAAAAAAAAGCCTTTGGCAAACAAGGCATTTGCATTAAAATAAATTTACCCATTATCAAAAATATATAAGGAAACTATGATAAAGGTCTACGTTTTAGAAGACGAAAAAATTATTCTGCGCCATCTGCTGCAGATACTGAATGAAATGCCGGACATCAAGGTGCTTGGCTATACCGAAGGGATCGCTGAAGCGAAAGTGGAAATACCTCTTTTAAAGCCAGATGTGATCCTTGCTGACATTAGACTGAAGGATGGCAATAGCTTTCAATTGTTTGATGAAATCGGAACAGAAAATTTTCAGATCGTTTTTTTAACAGCATACGATCAGTACGCCATTGAGGCGCTGAACCTTGGAGCACTTGGTTATCTTTTAAAACCAGTAAACAAAGAGTCCCTGCATGCCATGCTGGATAAATGCCGACAGCACCGTGGGCAAATGACAATGGATCCGGAACGTGTTACTCTAGCTAAAGATCACTACCTCTCTCCGGAAACCCCATTGAACCGAAGGATCGCACTCAAAAGTCAAGAGTATATCGAAATCGTATCGATGGACGATATCCTTTACTGTAAAAGCGATAAAAGTTACACTTCGTTTTTTCTCACAGATAAAAGAGAGGTGCTGGTCTCTAAAGGGCTCAAGCTCTATGAGAACATGTTGGCCAGATGTGGTTTTCTCCGTTGCCATCAGTCTTATTTAGTAAACTTCTTATATGTAAAAAAATACTATCGGGAGGGTTTTCTCGAAATGACCAATAAAGAAATGATACCGGTATCAATTAGAAAAAAGGAAGAGGTCTTATTGTATCTGGAAAATTTAGCCTGATAGCTGTCTTGCTTCACCTTCTTATGCATTAAAATTAAATGGTACAGGATGCAAAACTGCTATAAGCTATAGGAGTTTTGCATCTGATTGATAATAAATCGTATTAAAATATTTAATATGATTCGATCATGAAAGCAGGAAATCACCAAGAAATGGATAATACTCAAAAGATTTGAAAGCTCTTCAGACCCTTGACTAGCAATTTATAGTTGCTTTGTTTTATAGATGTAAATATTAATTGATTATAAGAACGTATATATCGAATTACTAACGCTGAAGCGGATAATTATATCTTACAGTTTAAGAAATTTAGATTATAAAAAGTTACATAGAAATAAGAAAACCTTCACGATTTAAAAGATAACAATCTGTATATTTATAAATTACGGTTACAGATAAGTAATCCATTGTTTTATTATTACTCCAATCATTATGCGAAAATTTTATAGTTTAGTTTCTTGCGGTTACTTAATTTTCACGCTAACTTCATGTTTTTCGTCTCATTTGACAACTCAAAATCAAATAAGACAAGCAATACCTCAAAGCCGATTTGCAGATGCGCAATCAGTTGGTATGAAAAAAGAAGATATTATAAAAAAATTTGGCCTTCCATTATCAACTTCTGCTGAAGTGCAAAAGGATGTGGGAAACGAAGATTTACACTACGTAGAAGTTTTGGGCGATATAAAATTATTTACCACTATTACTTTACAGAACGGGATTGCAATAAAACAGAAGGTAGATCAGATAACGTCCAACTATGACGATCGTTTAAAAAAACTTGAAAAAGACCTAAAAATTCTGCAGACACCGAGACTCTATAACTAATAACCTGATTTATTTTTTCAGAAATATGGATTTATAGTTTCTAGACCATATCACAAAGTTGAAATAACCCTTGTTTTAGGTGTATTGTTTCAGTTGCATTTTATTTCTATCTTATAGAATATAAAAATTAATTTAAGTAATTTGAACTTTATATGTAGAACGCATTTTCATAAAAGTTGCTATTCATTAATCTCATATATTCTATTTAGAAATCTTAATTCTTGTTTTTCAACTTTCTCTTTCAAAAATGCTTTACACATTGCTTCTGTTATCTCTGAATTATGCCCATCCACGAATAAATAAAAACTCCAATCTGTAAATCCAATATTATCGTTTTCAAATTCAATATCAACATCTTCATTTTTAAATCTAAAATCGCAACCATAACCATGAAAAACATATCCTTTAATCTGAGAATTTTTGATGCCAAAATTTCGATTTTGAATAAGTCCTTGGTTTTTTCGCATCAAAATTTCTTTCTCCCCAAAATTTTCCAATATATATCGCAATACTAATTTTAACTTTTCAATAAATTTGGAATAGATGACATCTAGATCTCGCATGTTTATCAGAAAAAAATTACTGTAATTACTTTGTTCCTTTCACAAGTAAAAGTAATAATCTTCTGGCCTTATTCCTAAAAATTAAAGTATTTAAGATTCAGTGATCTGTTAATACTTTTTTCGAATAATCGATCTTATCTGGTCCAAATGAGGGACATGATTATTAAAATGATCCAATTTTAGTGACATCTGAAAATTTCGGGTAAAATATTGCGAAAATCTCCTTATGATTGTAAAATGGAAACCCTAATAGTCTTGGATCTAGACGAAACCCTGCTTTATGCTGTGCAAAATAAACTCGAAAGAGATGAAGACTTCAAGATGGATTCATATTTCATTTATAAAAGACCTTATTTAGATCACTTCCTTACGTTATTAGCAAGGGATTTCAAATTAGCAATATGGAGTTCGGCAGACGATGTTTATGTAAAACAATTGGTTGAAAGAATTAAACCTGCGCATATTACATTTGAATTTGTCTGGGGAAGATCGCGAACGACAAAAAAACGTAAAAGTGTGACTGATGACTACTACTTTGTAAAAAGATTATCTAAAATAAAGCAAAGAGGATTTAAGTTAGAAAGGACGCTTATAATCGATGACACAGCTGAAAAATCAATGCTAAACTATGGTAACGCAGTCCAGGTAGTTGAATTCACGGGCAATCCTTTGGATGATGAATTGCTACAGTTATCGAATTATCTTCAAAAACTAAAAGACGCCGAAAATGTTCGCGTAATTGAAAAAAGATTTTGGAGAAATGCATAGCAATGTTGCTAATTCTGACCACTAGGTGAGAAAAAACATGCTACAGAGCAGAGGTTCAGTTTTCCTTAAAAATTAAATTGCATTAGAGCTATTGAAAAGGTATACATCCCAGCATAAATGATCACATAACTTATATTCTGGGTATGGTTAGCTAGCTAATATTTTCTTTCGAAGGAAACACCATTGAAGCGATATACAGCACTCGGATTGGCTCCTCCAAACCATAATTCGCCATCTTTACTTTTATATATGGTCCAGATATGTTGACTCTCAACACCGTCTTCTTTCTTGAAGTTTTTGATGGATTTACCATCGTATCTCCATATACCAGAGCCTACCGTCCCAAACCAGACATGACCTAAGCTGTCCTCTCCAATCGAAAAAACTTTCTCAAGAGAATTACCTTTGGTATCCTCCTTTTTTAGTTTTTGTTCCTTGGTAAAATTAATCACTTTTTTACCGTCATATTTTAATACACCGATCCCATTATTGGCGATCCAGAGATTTCCTTTTCCATCTTCCATAATGCTGCGGGCATGCAGATGTCCGGTCTGATCATTGAGACCCAAAGATTCATCGTTAAATATTTTGAAATCGGAGCCATTATAACCGATCACTGCACCATAGCTCCCAAACCAAAGTGTTCCATTTTTACTTTTGACAAATGCTGTGGCAATGGAATAATGATTCTCATGTCCTGGTTTTGTTTTAATAGGAAATTTACGATATGAAAGTTTCTGTCCATCATACTGATACACCCCCGGATCTCCTTCAAACTTGTTGTACGCCTCCATTTCATCTCCTTTAAAATAAAGGTCTTGATCTTTTATTTTCCACTCGCTTTTTGAGTTATAATCTTTTGCTGTATAAATGGACATGTGCTGTCCATCGTATGTACTTAGACCTTTACCGCATTCAAACCACAGGATACCATTCGCGTCTTCATACATATTTCGGACCTGATTATGGCTTAATCCATTTTCTGTTGTAAAATAATGAAGTCTTCCATCCCGAAGCATGCCAACCCCTTCACTGTGACTGCCAAACCAAATATTTCCTTTGCTATCTTCTAAGATTGAACGAATACCACTACTGTATTTCAATCGTGTGGAGTCGACTTCATTTTCAATGGGTTGCGTATTATCTTTAGTCTGAATTGTTTGACTTTGATGATGACAAGAAACTATTCCGACTAGAAACAGGTAGCAAAGGACAAATACATATTGTCTATCTAATTTAACTTTCATCTTAACCTTAATTTTCCATGAATCTAATTATCCTTTTTCATTGACCACCATAACCTCATTATTAAGTACTACACATTCCACGACAGACCTACAGAAAATGCTAAGCCATGTACTAATACGAATATATGGCTTATAGACCCTACTAATAATAGTTAAACATCTATAGTTTTGTTTTATCTAATAGTTGCAATAATGAAATAAGTGAACCCTCCGATTCTAAAGGTTTAAGATCTTTATCTAACAAATACAGTTTTGGAATGCTTTTTATTTTAAAATAATTTAATAACGGGCTATTAAAACCTTTAAAATTATTGATATGGATGCCCGGATACTTGCTTCGATTGATTGTATTTAACCAATAAAACCGATCATTGTCTAATGATATTGAAACAAAATTAACATTGTATTTTTTGATCAATGCTTCAAGTTCAGGGATTTCAGCTAAACATGGTCCACAGTAGCTAGCCCAAAAAGAAATAACGGTATATTTATCTTTTAACTTGTTCCAATTGAACGGCTCATTTTCAGTTGTAAGAAAACCATCTTTCGGTATATCCTTATTCCAATTATTGAATGGTACCTGATCTATCGTATTCATCATTGTTTGATACAGTTCCGTCTCTTGAACTTTAGGGTTTAATTGTTTCATCAAACTCAAATTTACATCTGTGGGATATATTCTACTAATATAATTCATGGCAAATAATGCCGAAGTACTCGAATTATATTTCTGAATATGATTAGCGATCATTGTTATCGCATTTGAGTCGACAGGATTTTTGGATTCTAACTTACTTAAAACCTGAACTAACTTCGTATAATCTTCATATTCCTGATCTCCTTTGATCGAAGCCTGATAGATGGTTGCTGTATCACCTTGAACAGTATAATGCGTATTTGGTATTCCTAGAAAGGTTATCCATTTTTCACTTCCTTCTTTTTCTAAAGAAATCATAAGACATTCCTTCAAAGAAACTTTCATTTCAAACTGATCATTTTTAGCAATAATAGAATCCAAGTAAGGATAGATTTGCCCTGGAAGTGTTATACTATTCTTATTTCGCACATAGATTTTTTCATTTCCTAAGTCAGCTATTTTACCTGATATGGTAATATAGCCATCTTTTTGTTGCCCAAATAAATGAGAACACAGTAGAATAAGAACTATAGTCTGAAGGCACTTCATAATAAAATATAATTTTAACAACTTACTTTTAAAATTGATTTAATGTTTTCCTTTTCTATTAATTTTACATGATCATTGCCTATATATTTTTGTTCCATTCTTCTTGAAGAATACTGTAAACGTAAGTTCCTTTACTTTCACCATAAGACTGAATATTGTAATTTCTTAAAAGCCCTTCTTTAACCGCCCCGATCTTTTCTATTGCTCTTTGTGATTTGAGATTGTTGATATCTATTTTAAATTCTACTCGACGTAGATCTAAGATGTCAAAGGAATAGTCAAGGAGAAGTCTTTTACAAATTGCATTTATACCTGTTCCTTGATATTTTTCGCCAATCCATGTCCATCCGATTTCTAATCTTTTATGCTGAAAACTGATATTTCCAAACATCGTTAATCCGATTGGATCACCGTCTTCCTTCCTGATAATGATGAGTGGGTATAATTCCTTTTCCTGTTTTGCATGAAGACAGAAATTAAAATAATCTGTTAGATCATTTCTGTTTTTTACTCTTGCTCCAAATTCGCCTAGTGCTGTACTATAGCTAATAGATTCTATTGTATCAATATCATGAATGGTCAAAGGGCGCATAAAAATTGACTCGTTTTCAAGAATCAATTCAGATGAGAAAAATGTTTCTATATTCATTTTTGTGCTTGTGGCTTATAGTTGCTTATACTAGCTCAATATACATAAGTTCCGCAATACTATTATAAAAGTAACTGGATATTTCACAGGCTTATTGATGAAGACTATTGAGGAACTTATTCGCCATAAACAATTTTACAGATATCAGGTACAGGAATAACTGTACTTTCTAAACTGTTATTTTGCAATATTATAATAGTTTTATCGCGGTCGATATGTCTTTCAATGTATGTGATATAACCTGCCCAATCGCCAGAATGAGAAACTACTTTGCCGTATTTTTCTGAATTTTCGATGAACCATCCATACCCATATGCTGTAGCTTGCCCTGTGGAAGTCTCATGGGAAGAAAATACCAACTTCTTATCATTATCGTCAATCAACTGATCGGTATATAATGCCCTATCCCATTTCAAAAGATCTTCAGTTGTTGAATTTACCATTCCATCTCCAACGACTCCATCGAGAAAAACTTCATAATTTTCGTTTCCTAATTTATCTGGAAGTATTTTTCTTTTCAAACTGTCGGAATAAATATATCCCTCGGCGTAATTCTTAATTTGCATTGGTTCGTATCTTCGCTGATATATAAACGTCCTATTCATACCGAGTGGCATGAAAATATTTTGTTTTAAAAAATCATTAAAAGAAGATTTACTGACACGTTCAATAACTGTAGCTAATACTAAGTATCCGGTATCACTGTACTCCCATTTTTCATTTGGCTGAAATTCTCTTTCAGGCTTAAGCTGTTCAAATAATTTAAGAATACTGACATTGGTTGCGATATCATTCTTGTTCCAATATTTTACAGCTAGCGTCATATAATCAGGGAGGCCACTGGTATGAACTAATAAATGATGTAAGGTAATTCCTTTATATGCGGCAAGTTCTGGAACATACTTAGAAACCTCGTCCGAATAGGATAATTTCCCTTGCTTCTGAAGTAGTATAATCGCCATTGCTGTAAATTGTTTAGAAACTGATGCCAGTTCAAAAGCAGTATCATGATCAATTTTTCTTTTTGATTTTTCGTCGGCCAAACCGAAACTTTCCTGATAAAGAATCTTACCTTTTTCAGCGACAAGGACATTACCATTGAAGGCATTGCTACGATGTAAACTGTCTAGTAAATGGTGAAGCTGTATATGTCGACTATCTTCTTGTGCAAGGCAGAACTGCGAAAATAAAGTGAATATAATTACACCCATAAATTTAACTTGGTTATTCATAAAATAATTTAAAATTATTACGAACAAAAATACTATTTTTAAATAAAGTAAAATAATTTTCACAATTAAATATTTTCATTGCTAAAAAAACCGTTTGAAGACACATCAGACTCCAAACGGCTTAAAAGATATTCGATTGATAACTTTTGCTTATGAACGCAGACGCCCCTGGCAACTCTTCGAGATCAGCACCAAAAAAAATCGCATTCTCAAATTATGTTTTTCGTTCTTTTCTCTTCTTTGGAATGTAATTACAAGCGCTATGCTCGACATATTCAATTTTATGTTCGAATAGAAGTTGAACAGTAATCATTAATTATCCTCCAAAATCGCCACAATCATGTTCTTTAAAAAGTGGTAAAGCTTCTTTAACTGTAAAAAACTTTGATATTCTTTTGTTTTTTAGTTCCAGTTTCTTCCCTTCTAATACCAGCTCATAAACAGGTGCTTTATCTATTTTTGTTAAAATATACGTGCGTTCTGATGTTTTTAAAGTTGTTTTATTTCCTTCGATAGAAACAACGAAATCATCAATTTCGAAAGTGTCTTTTTCATCACAGACATTGGTCCATATCATTTTATTCTTTGTAATGGATAAACTAGCTAAATCGCATGAATAACAGTTCCCGGAGAATTCGATACCGTATTTCACATACACATTTGTACTTGTGCTATCCAATACATCAATAGGAATTAAGGTTGAAAGATCAGTCGGAAGATCCACTTTAGTTACCGTATTTTTTCGAAGAACAGGCACAGCGGCTGTATCTACTTTTGGAACTATATCAGTAGATTTATCCCCTTTCTTTTCGGCAACTGGTGAGCAAGAAGCGAGTAGAGCCATCGCAAAAGAGAAGTTGATGATTACATTTTTCATGTGTATTAAATATTTTAAAGTCTTTCATTTATCTTTTTTAAAATTGTCTAAAATATGCCCTTCAATAAATCCCTGCTTTCGGCCATATTAAGCCAATTTGAATAGTAATATCTTTGCTAAAAGACACAAAAAATGAAAACATTATATCCATTCGTCATATCCACCCTAGTTGTTACTTTTGTTGGATGTAATCCATCTACTAAAACAACTGACACCAGCAAAGTGACCACTGAAGTTAAGAAGAAAATCATAACATTAACTGACTTCAAAAAGATAAAAGGTGTAGATAATATACAGGATGTACCCTTTCAATTATTTACCAAACTAGATTCTGTTCATTTTTTTATGGCTCCAAGCAAAGATGCTGATCACCTAAAAGTAGCTAAAAATAAACTCGATAATTATTACGGATTTGAGGAGTTTGATGATTTTTATGCGATCCATTTTAGCATTGATAATAACATTTCGAATAGCATTGAAGCTTTTGTTCTGAAGTCAGAATTCACGGCCTCATTTGATCTGACCTTAGAAGGTAAAGATCTTTATGAGATCAGAAGCAGCTTATTGAAAAAGGATCAAGACTTTAAAAATAAATCATTCCGTAAATTCGGTACAATAGCAGAGGTTTCAGCACAAGAATTTAAAACAGCTTCTAAAAATCGAATCGATGAAGTCTTAGTGAAAAATCCGAAAGTAAAACTGAAAGATGGCAACTGGGTGTATACGGAAAATGGAAAAGAAACCACGATTGTGCAGCATGAGAATGTCCATACAGAAGACGGCATGTTATCCAATGAATATATCGGGCAGTCTCCTACACTAAATTTAGAGATCTTCAAAGAAGAATCGCCTGAAGTATACGATATGTACTACTCGTTTTATACAATAAAACCTGAAGTTAATTTTAGAACGTTTACCGGTGGTTATCCACAAATTATTCCAGGTAAAAATTGGATTTCTTATGTCAATTCAAACAATGACGTAGGAAGTGATTTTACCATTAACAAATACGCGGAGCAAGTTTCTGATCAAGAAAACCTGCTGTACATTAATTTTACGAACTTCAAAATTGCAGATCATAAAAAAGCTTTTTGGGCGGATAACGACACTTTTTATGCTGAAGTATTCCCGACAAATTCAGCCCCGGCGAAGGGTAAAAACCAAAAGACAGCTTACATAAAAATTCAGTTGAAGCCGAATCTATTTTAGTTAAGAATATATAACTGCTATTTTCTGATCAGCTGCAGTTGATCACCTTTTTTCACCATATTAAAGGACATGACTTTTGATATGGTGAAAACCTGGGTTGGGGCTTCACATGTTCCAGATCGGGCAATGCTATCAACCTGCATTTCAATTTGATCTGCTTTGGTGAAATAATATCTTCCAAATATTTGTGTGAAACAATCATTGCCACATTCCCAACTATCATAACTTGTAAATATTTCTTCATCGAGAAAGTCTACTGCGTAAAAATTGAAAATAAATGCCGTATCTATTCTTTTTGATAAGCGATAGGTTGTATCACCATCTATCGTGACAAGCCCTCCTTCCTGAATGATCCACTTGCTATTTTTTAGATCGTTAGGGAAATTGTTTTTCTTTCTTTCAGCATCTGCACAACTTAGAATCGTTATTGTCAGCAAGAGGCTAAAAAAAGTAAAGGAAGCAGTTTTTTTCATTGTCGCTTTATTTTATTAATACGCAAGCCTTTTCAAGTACAATCATTTCTAAAATTTGTTTGACCATTTTATGATCTTTAAAACAAATCCAGGTATTCTTTCTTTAATGATCTCTTTTGGATCGCTTCAATGAAAGCACTAAAACTGTCCGACACAAGTTCTGTTTCTTCAAACTCAGGTTCTTGACCATAATAGATTTTTCCAAAATTTTCTTCTGAAACATGAAGAGCAAAATAGGCATAACCGTTTTTAACAGATAGAATAATAGGTACATGTTGATTCCAAAAATTCTTTACCACTTGTTGATTTTCAACATCTCCATCAAAAGCGTCTAAGGACAGAATTTCAAATTCATTCCATTTGAAATCATTTTCATCATTTGTCTCATTAAAATCTGCAATGCTGTTAAACCATGTTGTATCGGAGTGGTTCGTGAGCAAGGAGTATGTTTTTAAAAAAGCAAGATAATCATCCGGCAGGTTCGAATATCGTGTCTGAAATCTTTTATTTAAAGTTTCATGATCAGAGTCCTTCGTAATAAAATGTAGGTATTCACTTAATAGGTTCATCGTTTCGTTTTCAGATGTCTAGATTTTTGCAAAGAAATTAAAGGTCTGCTCAGCTATAAGTTTTGGATTGGTAGCTGCTATACCATCGATCCGGTCTTCATACAATTGGATATTTATTAATTTAACATCATTAGGTATTTTATAAATTTCATCTTTGGTATAATTATATCCCTTTACATCAGCGCTTTCCTTGCCTGGATATTTTTTAATCTCTACATAATACCGCAATGTGATGGTATTCCCCTTTTGTTCTCCTCTTTCAAAACGAATTTTTCTAAGCTGATGAACAGCATGGCCACTGGAACTGATGTTGCCCTGCATCCGAAATTTAAGAATTTCCGCTTTTTTATAGAGCATGTAAATAAGAGGAACTAGGCGTTCTGTAACTTCCTTACGGCTCACATTAGTTTGTATTGCACCAGTTTCTGGAATTTCTTTTAATACCCGCTTTGGTTCGGTGTAAATAGTAGAAATCTGTAATTTCTGAACATTTGTTTTACAGCCAAATAACGCTAAAAATGAAGTTAAAACTGCCAAATATCTCACGGTCTTATTTCTAATAAATCTTTGAATTAAAGATAACAAAAGATACCGTTTGAAAATATCCCCGATACTGGTAGTTTTTAGAGTTTTTACTTTTTTTCCAACAACCGATTTATACATCCACTTTAATGATCACCGTATAACGATTGCTACCTGAGCACCTAAATTCTCTAATTCTTGAACGCAGCTATGTATCCATTTTTTAGGACCTTTGTGATACAATATTCGCGCTTCCTTACTCATTTGCAGCGCTTCAGCACCCGACAATCGGTACTTCGCTTTTAATAAGGAGACTATTTTCATTTTATTTGGACCGATATCTGTGATATACACCTCAGCCTCCTGCCAATCCGATTCGCAGATCATTTCATTTTGCTCATCTTCTGCCATCTCTGGCATTTCCAGCACATTTTGATAAACTTCATCCCAAAATTCATTACCTGAAATAATAAATTCCGTTAATAATGAAAGTAGGCCATTTTTATCATACCGTAGCTCGAAAATGGTTCGTAAAACATTTTGAAAAGTATCAATGTTATCTGCCACTTTAATGGGTTTCCATTTTCCTGCACCATGAAAGGCAAAATAAACGGGAAAATTTTCTTCTGAATCGTTAAAATCGATAAAAAAGGGGTCTGCAAAATAATTACTGGCAATGACTAGCCAACTTTCCTTAAAATCTCCTTCTTTTTCGCCAATCAAGCTTTTGGATGCAACCGTATTAAAAGCGTATCCATCTTGGAATGCCAGCAGTTGATCTACTACTGGAAAGTTTTCCGGGAGACAGAGATTTTCAATCGAATACGTTTGATTCCAAAAATTTAATAAGGAAGGAAACTGACCAACTTGCTCTAAGAGGTGCTTATTTTCACTTTCAAAAGATGCCTGCTGTTCCGCTGTTAATTCGTTTTCCTGTTTATCTTCATTATCAAAAGGAAATTTTCGTTGCATCCAATGCAGTAAATCTCGATCTAATATTTTAAAATATTTTTCTTCCAAGGTGCCATAAGAAGTAAGATATACCTTTTTGTCCTCGTCATTTCTAGAAATTACAGCCACTTGCCCTCCAGAATCATCGGCCACAGGAATATAATAGGGCAAATACGTCTCAAACTGATGGGTTGTAAAGCGTTCTTTAATAGCTTCCTCATCTTGAAAAACACGTATGCTATCAGACACGATTTCAGAATTAAATTTCTTCTGAAATATTTTAATAAAGCTCTGCCAGTGATTGGGTAATTTCATAGGTATGTTAATTCAGTTGACTTTTCGCATCTTGCAGTATTTTTTCAGCGTTCCGTCTTATCTCTTTGGGTAATAACTTAAAATTTGCATCCTTTTCTTCCCGATACTGATCTTCTTCCTGAAAAGGAATCCAACCGGTAATCTTTGATTTTAAGAATGTTTTTCCGCCCCCATTTGTGTAAACGATAACTTTCAGCGGTTTAGCATCTAAACCATCTGATTCTTGAAAATAAGTAAGGTAAAACTCAGGAAAACCATCCTTATTTGCATCTCCCACTTCACAGTAGTTAATGAGATAGATCGGCTGTGCCAATCCTACAGCAAAATCTTTAAAGGTAATTTTTGAAATTAATCCGCCATGATCTTCCAGAAAAATTCCTGCGTGCAGATCCTTGGGGTTATCGTTAAGATAAGCGTCCTGTGCAGCTTTGCTTTCGTTTAAAAACCAAACATAACTTCCGCGGTTGGGAACAAATGATTGAACAACCATTACCGGATTTCCGGGCAATGGATTTCCAAGATCTTCAATTATTTCATTGAATTTTTGATCAGAAGGAAAATATACTCCTGTACGTATCTGCGCAAAAGAGGATAAACTTAAAACACAAGCAACAAGTGCTAACAGCATTCTGAAAATCATAAATATCGTATTTGGAGTTTATTATTAATTTTCTTTGTATTCTTTTCCAGAACAAATGTCAATATAGTAATAAATAGTTTGCTTTTCATTCAATTTAACCGTGACCAGTCCATCCGAATTAATGGATTGATAGGCTTTTGATCCAATGTATTGTTTATTTTTATTATCGTAAAGCGCATACAATCCACCCTGTTCTTTTTGAAGCGCATAGATCTGATTTTCAGTACTCAAAACCGATATTTCATGATATTCGGGCTTTATCTCCCAGATATGTTCGTGCCGATTCCACAAGCCTTTAGTGCGAAATTGTTTTTTGTCTTCAATCGGAATAATATATAAATCACCCATGCCTTCGTATGAATTTATTTTCCCTAATTTCCAATTTTTATCCATGTATCTATTTGGTAAAATCATTTTTCTATCGGGCCAGACCAAATTTCCTACTTGATCCATGACCTTAAAATTATACGTATCAATGGTATCAACAACAGTTCCTTTGGTATCAATATATAGCCAATCGAACGCCCAAATAGCATGATCATAATTAAAAACACCCAATAGAAAATAAGGTGAATTAGTTATTGAATACACTAGGGTAGTTTTTCTTATGAAATCGATCTGTTTAGCTGTTGCCTTTGTGATTTCCTTTGGAAATACCTTGTCATATTGTGGAAATGGATAAACAGCATTGGTTTCGCTATCTAATAGTAGTTTAGGAACTTCAGGTGTATAACGTTCTTTATTAATTTCATTGAGCACGATTGTTTCTTTCTCAAATTGCATTAAAAGTGTTTCGACACCTTCCAATCTGTTGTGAATCGGTTTTTTATGGTTCAGTTCATAAAGGGAAAAACCTGCATTTGAAGCTTTAATAAAGCGTTTATTTTCAAGCAATTCAGTGACATTATGTTCAATTTTATTCAAGCGATTTTTTTTGATTTCATACAGGGTACCATTCCAAAAGATGTGGTTTTCATCTACTGGAATAAAATTTAAATAGTAACTGTCGTCTAAATATGGAACATCCTTATGAAGTAAAATTTGCTTAGTTTCTACTACTCCTATTTCAATGTTGTGGTAGTTTTTTTCTTTTTGGATTCCACCTCCCAGAATATTCCATTCCCATTTCCAGATCGGCATCTTCTTGACATATTCCAGGTCTCTTTTGTAAAAAGTTAAACCATTTATAACGTTTAAGTTGATTTCACTGGCTGAAAAATCCAAAACTATTTTTCCATTTTCGTCTATGGCTGCATATTCATTCTTTTCATTTTCAACAATTGCAAAACCTGTCGGTGTCAATAGGGATGCCGTACGGAATTTTTGATTTGTGACAGCTTTCAAACTTGTTTTATCTACATAGATAAAATCATTTTGCTTCGTTAAAAAAGGAACACTATTTATGGTCTTCTTTTTTAAAAGAACATCAGGAGAATTGTCCTTTTTTTCTTGTGTACAAGCTGTGATTGAAATCAACATAAATAGGATACTAAAAGCTATAGTTTTCATGCTTAATAATTTTATTCATCTTATCCATCAATATTAGATAGAATATAAGATGAATACTATCCCAGTTATCAGCTATATTTTAGCCTAATATATTGTTTCCAATTGGATTTTGAAAAGACAAAGAACTTAGGCACTCTGCTATTTCTTGAAGTTGATCTTTAGAAATTCATCTAAAATATAAATGCCGTTATTTTAAAATAACGGCATTTTGGTTTGAATGTAAATCAGCTTTGAAAATACCCTAGCTTCTTGCAGGCTATTCTTCTATATTTTACATTGACCATTCAAATGGCTTAGTACAAGGATCACACTCAAATTTTAAAACCTTACCTAAACTTTGTGCTTTTCTACCTTTTTTTACGAACACATAAGCCAGATCTAAATATTCTTCCACTTCCTTTCCACTTTCATCCCTTCCTTTTAATATGACAGAATAGTATTTTCCATCGCTATCTTTTTTATAAAAAACTTCATTAACAGTAACTTTTTTAGGTGTTTCATTATCACAGCAACTGCACCATAAAATCACGATTGGTTCTTTTTTAAGGTAGACGACTGCCGCTTCTGCTTGCTTCTGTGTTAAAGCCTGAAGTTGATCTGCTCGCGAAAAAAAAGCAGTACATAACAATACAAAAAGTAAAATGGTCTTTTTCATATGGATTAATTTTATGGAATTCGATAAGCAAATACTATGCCTTTTGCCATATTAACGAGGGAATAATAAGGAAATTGCGACTATATCTACCCCGATATTTTTTAATATGTAACTTTAATTTCTAGCTAACCGACGGCCTCCTTAATTAGTAAGCTCATTTTTTTTACAGAGGATTTTCAGTCGTCAATAACATTCCTTAGAGACGAACAATGATATTCCTCTATCTCACATTATCATCACATACACCTACTCCGGTATTTTTTCTGTTAAAATTTCATTATCGGCCATGTCATAATACGTGCATGTCATAGAATGCAGTGAAACAGTCCATTTTTCCACACCGGTCTCCGCACAATGTTTACAAAAAGTGAAGTAATCAGTCTCCCCTTTTTGGTGTATCTTTAAATAATCCCTAAATTTTAAAGGATCACAGACTGCCTTAATTTCTAAGTTCTCATACGAGGGTTTTGAAACGGTCTTAAATTCATTTTCACCGAAATATTCGGTGTGACTATCTCGTACCCAAGTTTCGAATGCTATTACACCTAACTTTTTTATTTCTTGAATATAGTTAGGAAAATCTGTTCCTGATTTGACTTTGCTATGCGTCTCCTCGATCTGTTCTACTGTAAACATCTTTTTTGTATATTATTTTCTGTTCTTTCTATTGATTTATGTCCAAATTCATAATTTAAAGTTATAAACTACTTTTTCAGAGGACCTATGTGCTTGTAAGTGTTGATAAGCAGTCCTGTAGGAGTTGCTTTAGAGCTTACGAATGCAAGTTCTCGCGCGGTTATACCGTCTCCTAACAATCGTTTACCGTGACCAAGCAAAACAGGATAGGTTATCAATACAACCTCATCTACAAGTCCGGAATCTAACAATGTTGATGTTAACGTGGAGCTTCCGACAATAATCAGATCAGGTCCAGCTGTTGCCTTAAGTGCTGTAATTGTCTGTAACACATCCGTGCCCAAGCCTTCCACCGGACCCCAGCTTAAACTCTTTGGGCTGTGTGTTGCAATATATTTAGTAGCCACATTGATCGCATTGGCCATTGGAAAATCTCCAGCATTGGGCCAAAATTCACTGAATATGTCATAGGTAGTACGTCCAAGGAGAAGGTCAAAATTTGGTCCATATGCTTCAAAAAGAAGTGCTGCACCAGCTGGGCTTCGATATGCAGTCGTCCACGCCCCATATTCATAATCGCCGTCATGTTCAATCACACCATCAAGCGAAATATGTTCAAAAATTCGAATCTTTCTCATGTCTTTTCAATTTGGTCAATGATTAATCAAAATTAACGTATACGAGTTACGCGATCAGGGTGTATTTGCGACAATACAAGGGGGCCTTTAGCCATTCCTTTTGTATTTTTCCATAAGAAACTGATCAGTTGTCTATAACAACCTACTTACAAACTCTTTATCCAATTCTTCATGATATTTAACACCTCAGGAGAAATCGTTTCTTCAATAGTAACATATTCACTCACTAGACCTGTTTTTGCATGCTGAAACAGGTGATTCAATCCGGGCATCGCAATCACTTTAAAATTTTTATTTCCTGCTTTGGTAAGCAACGTTTTAAAACCAGAAAGGTTTTCCTGAGCCGATACCTGCACATCTTTTTCTCCGTTCAAAGCTAAGACAGGTATCTTAATTTTTGTTAAAGTGGTTGCTGGATCATATTTCAAAAAAGAACGCATCCAGGGCAGAAAGAATCTTGCTGCAAATTCATCAATATTATTATAAGCCTGCGGTCCGGTATAACCAAGCTTAGCCAGGAATGGCTCAGGCTGGCTATTGAGCCATGCTTTCATTTTCTTTGCAAATATTGGCTTGAGTTCCTCATTGTCTGAATAAGTCGCAGAAAGATCAAATAACATATTCAACAGACTGTCAAATCTACTAACCTCTTCCGTATTTAATCCGAGCTGTTCATAATTACCCTTCAACTGCATCGCCATTAATTCCCGTCCTTTAAGCCCCACTCCTGCCAAACTAACGATAAAGGCTACATCTTTGGACTGAACAGCTGCCATGGGAGCAATGATACCACCTTCACTATGTCCTATAAGACCTATTTTTTTGCTATCAATTCCCTGATGTGCCTTCAGGTATTCCATACCGACCAACACATCTCCTGCAAAATCCAATGACGTCGCATTCATCACATCACCTGTAGTTTCTCCAACACCGCGATCATCAACACGTAATACTGCAATACCATTTCTACTCAGATAATCAGCAATGACCCAAAAAGGTTTATGTCCAAACAAAGTTTCATCGCGATCTTGTTGCCCAGATCCTGTAATTAAAATTACAGCGGGTACTTGCTTATTCGTATCAGGTAAAGTCAGAGTAGCACCATATTGAATTGATTTATCGGTATTGTAGTAAATAACTTTTTCTTCCTTGTAAGGGAAAGGAGCCTTGGGCATCTGTGGACGCTTAATCTCAAATTCCTTTTCAACTCTTTTTAAAACCAATGGTAGTGCGCCTCCTTGCTTCCACTCGCCAGCCAGTTCAGCTCTACCTGATTTAAATGCACCATAGAAACCTCCGCCTATTTGAGCTGAAAAAGCAGTTACACTGTCATTTGTAACCTTTAATTCAGAAACCTTCAATCCCATAGCACCTTGATCTGGGCTATCAAAAACGGCAACGTACTTATTTGTTAAGCTATCTTTCGATATCCTTAGAAATATACGGATATTTTCTATTTTGCCCTCCCATACTGTTTTAGAGGGTAGATCTTGCGCTGCCAATTGATTTATAAAGCACGTAGCCGTTAAGAAAGTGAGAAGTAATTTTAATTTCATAAAGAGGGTGATTGGTATTATAATCAAATATAACTATTTACTTTAAGGGATACGCTCTTTATAATAGCCAACATATGTATCAGTATTTATTATGTCTGTAGACTTAAACGGATAAGTATCCCATAGGACACAAGTAAAATATAAAATTGCTAAAGCATTTCCTTGTGTTCCATAAGATAAGCTAATGCTTCTTTTACTGCCTGCTGGCTACTTTTGGGATTAAATCCTAATTCATTTCTTGCTTTGGAAATATCAAAATCTTGCTGCAATCCAGAGAACATGGCGATTTCTTTAGTTGTAATTAAGGGAGGTCTTCCACTTAGCTTTGCTGCAAACTGCATCAATCCGGCAATACCATATAGTATGAACTTCGGGACAGAAACGGGAATATGCAGGTTAAGTTCGGGATAGAGCTTTTGTGCAAGTTTTGTCGTTTCGGTAATGCTCATGCATCTTTCATTAGTGAGGATATACCGTTCTCCAGACCTACCTTTCTCTGCAGCCAGATAACAACCTTCGGCGACATCTTTTACATCGACCCAATTGAGTGCGATATGGGTATCTACAGGAATCCGTTTTTTTAAGATTAACGTCAATACAGCATAGGATACATTCAGCGGAAGTAGGGCTTCGCTCCCTATCATCGCTCCAGGCATAACGGAAACCAATTCAATTCCTAACTCCTTTGCCAGCTTGAAAGCAAGCTTTTCGCCGTCATTTTTGGAGTTGTAATAGGCATCTCTCCGGTCGGGATTGTAACCGTTACTTTCTTTTGTTGGCGTATATGTATAGTTCAAAGCAGCTATGGAACTTACATACACAATTTTCGAAACACCTGCGTCTGCAGCAGCTTCGATGGTATTGCGGGTCCCCTGCAAATTTACATCGTAGATATCTTTCTGTGGATCTTTAGCCCATAGTTTAAATGCGGCCCCCACGGCATAGAAAGTATCAACACCTTGCAATGCGTTTTTAAATGATTGCTTGTCTGTAATATCTGCCTGCACGACTTCACAATCCAGATCGTTGAAGTAATCTAGATTTCTAATATTACGGACGGACGCTCTAACGCGAAAACCTTTACTTATTAATAATCTTACTAAGTTGTTTCCCAAATGCCCGTTTGCTCCGGATACCAATACCAAATCTTTAGTTTTCATGTTCATTGATTTTAAATGATAAAGCAAAGTTCTGCCTTATTCATTTTAAACCACTTCACAAATGTTACTTAATGATCTTTTTACGGATTCGGCTCAAACTTTTAGGATTCATTCCTAAAAAAGAAGCGATATATTGCATCGGAACGTGATGAAGTATTTCTGGTTGTTCGTTCATTAGTTTTAAATACCGTTGCTCTGCCGTTAGTGTTGCCAACTCCCTGGATCTTTTTTCATTGTACGATAACGATTGCTGAAACACATAGATGCTAAAGTCTTTGAATGATGGTGTCTGTTGTATTAAAAGATCCAGATCAGATCTGGTAATACGCAAAAGCTCGCATTCGGTGATGCATTCAAGATTTTCGTCTGATCGCGTCTGATTGCTAAAATTTATATAGGACGTGATAAACCCAGGAGGACAGTTGATATGAGTCGTCACTTCATCACCCTTTTCATTATAGTGAAACAAACGTACAAAGCCTGATACCACAAAATATAGATAAGCCGGAACCTTCCCTTGCTCTTCGATGATCTGATTTTTAGGATAAAAAACAGGTTCCATAAAACGCCTGCATAATTCTTTTTCCTGATCGGAAAGGATAACATGCTTGGTGATAAGATCAATAAACTTGGCGTGCATGGGTTAAAATTTAATAATGATCTGTTTTTTTACGGAAATAGTTTTTACAAGAGAATTGTTTTACTAAGCTATTAATAAGCCAACAGGTTTTCCAATACTTTTTCAGATAACCTTATTTTCGCCTCAGCTGTAAAACCCGCAAATTTATCAGAACTGATAACCCGGTTCTTTTTAGACAATTCGTCAGCATATGGAGCCATTCCATCTGCATCAAAAATTGCATAAGAAGATTCATCAGTAAGCAACCATTGACTAAAAGCTACTTTATCAAAGGTCAATCCTAATGATGTATTGATCAATATTGAATTCTTTTTCTTGATACTAAACTCGGACTCTCCAAGAAGAATTGTATTTTTAGGAAGATGGGTCGTAACAACATCACAAATAGCAAGAAGCTCATGCAGCGGTAAATAAGTAATTCCTTTTTGTTCGGCTTCTGTTTTTCTATTTCTGTTATAATAAAACACTTTCATTCCAAAATGTCCAGCCATTGTTGCGACCATACTCCCGAGGGTTCCCAAACCTACAATACCTATACTTTTCCCCTTCAATTCGGTTGAGTCAGCTTTCCATTGGTATTTTCCTAATCCCTGAAATAAATAGATCAATTGAGCAAAGATAAATTCGGCAGCTCCTTCATCTCCGTAATCCCTTACACCTTTAACCGTTATTCCTAGTTTTCGCGCGGCTGCTATATCAACATTTGCAGCACTCTCATCATACAAACTGCAACAAAGTCCAATAAATTTCAAGGACGGACAAGCTTCTAAAATTTCAGCAGAAATAATTGTCTTCCAACTTAGAAGAATACAATCACTATCACCAATTCTTTGAATAATTTCCTCTTTAGAAACGGGTGTATTATTAAATATGATGATGGACGACTTCGACAATTCGGCTATCTTTTGTACAATAGATTCTTGAATGCCACAATCATCTATAATCGTAATTTGATTAAATTTCATTCATCAAATATAGCGAAATAATACACCAGCAAATTCTTTTAAACAGAATTGTGCAAAAGAGACAGACACTTTGCTTTGACATAGGTTTCTCGTACAACCGATCTTCTTAAGACTAACGGCGGCTGAAATAATATCCACGCACCTTGTTTCCCCGGACTATTTTGCGAAACAGCACCAATCGTCTTTGATTGAATCTGCCAAAGTGATGCAACAGCACCAATAGAAGCACCGGAATACTGATCCAGCACAATACACCGAAGACGATCTTCAAAGCCGCCAGCATGGCATTGAGCTGCGAGGCCGGATACATCGCTATCCCATTAGAAAAATCACCGATATCCATATACAGTGCACTGTCATACAGACTCTGCCATTGCCCTTGATAGGAAGCCCAATTTAAAATAGCGGCGCCAAGTGCTGTTGCTACAAATGTTCTGACTATGATCAAAACCCCTACAATACCGAGAAGCTCATCCATATTCAGACCAGAACCGGCATAAAACCAGATTCCAATATAGAGTATTCCCATCCCTAGCCCCTTTAAGAACATCGGAAAATAAAGATATTCCATATTCATCTGTGGCTGTATGAGCAGATACATCATTAGGCAATGAATAAAGAACACCAGAAATCCCGAAGCAATAAAATACTTCAGTAACCATTTATGCTTAAAACTGATATACCCATATATACCTGCCAATATGATTCCAGGAATCATCCATAGATTCAGCTCCGAATTTAAGAGATTATTGTAGCCGAGTGCTCCTACAGTATATTGCGACAGCAAAGTAGAAGTTGCCAGATATATCCCCAACAGCAACAGCAGCAACATACTGTACCAGATGTTGACTCTTGCGGTAAACAGTTCAAATTTGACTAATTTACGTTTTGCTCCCTTTTGCCTATAAATTACGATTGCTATAAGTAGTAGACATAGCAGAATAGACACTATAATATAAGGAGAATTAAACCATCCCTGTTGCTTCATAAAGGTAAGTGCAAAATCCAAACTCAAGGCTGCAATAGCGAGTAAACCTAAAGAAAGCCAATCAATCTGTGATAAGGGCATCTGAAAGGAGAACCGTTGATTGTGCTGAAAGATCAATGAAAGCGCCGCAATGACCAGCATAACCGCAGACATCAGAAAATAGGGTGCCTGCCAGCTTCCGTCAAACACGACGTCGGCCATGAGGTAAGCTGATAACTGAGACAGACAGATCGAAAGCGGATAAAACATCGCGTAGAATTTGCCGCGATCTCCAGTAGGCGTCAGGATGACCATCATGACCAATAAAAGCTCTATAAAAGGAAAAGTTTTAAAAAAACCAATAAAGAAACCTGCAATAATAACGACCAAAGGATTGTCAGTCGTACCAATACAGTACGATAACAGTGCAAGAACTATCGAACAGAACACAATAATTTCCTTAGAGCGGAAACGCATTTTCACCCGCAGACTAAAGATAATAGCTACTCCCATTCCGATTGTAGTAGCATTACTTGCCATCGCCATATATTCCGTATAGGTCGCAAGCGCCCCTGAAATATCGGTAATACTATTGCTGTAAACGCTATTGATACTGAGTATCGGGATCAGAAAAATAAAAATGAGCAATAACATGAGCGGTTTGGGCACCCAAGCTGCAAACAATCCTTTATTATACATTATCTTAAAGTAACCTCCACATTCATTCCTGCACGCAACAGTTTTAAGTCCTCGGTTTTATTTTCCGAAGTAAATTCTATTCTTACAGGTATTCTTTGCTGTACCTTTACAAAATTACCGGTGGAGTTATCCAAAGGTACTGCCGCATACCGCGCGCCTGTCGCGCCTGAGATCGCCGTGATTTTCCCGACAAACTCCTTTCCCCCCAAAGCGTCTACCTGAATGGTAGCTAAAGCTCCGATCATAACATTTTCCATCTGCTTTTCACGATAATTGGCCGTGATCCAAATGTTATTACTGTCTACGATAGTGGCTACCTGCTGACTTGGACTCAACAGCTGTCCAATATTGATCGTCCTTCTTCCCATGATACCATCATGAGGCGCTGTGATTACGGTATATGAAAGATTGAGCTTAGCCATATTTAATGCATTTTCAGCACGTTTGATCTCTGCATCGTTCATTCCTAATCGGGACTGTACCTCATTCACCGTGAGCACAGAAGTACTCCGGGAATTCGCAATCGCCTCATATTGCGAAGATACCGCCTCCAGAGCAGCACTGCTCGCTTCATATTCCGTTTTCATCTGGTCGAACTGTTGACGGGTTACCGCCTCGTCTTTCAAAAGATTTTTATAACGGTTAAAATTCTGTTCCGCATTCCACAATCTTGCTTTTGCCGAAGCAATGTTAGCCTGAGCGGCATCGCTGTTGGATTGTGCTGTACCGATATTATTAGTTGCTGTTCTGACCGAATTAGCCGTAACATGCTTAGATGCAAGTGCCGACAAATAGGCTGCTTCCGCCTGCCCCAGTTGAGTCTGAATCTCACTATCATCCAATATAAGCAAAGTATCTCCCTTTTTTACGTACTGATGCTCGATAAAACGAATATCTTTGATATAGGCCGATACCCGGGTATTGATCGGGTTAATATACGATTCGACCTGTGCTGCATTGGTAAAACGGTTATTACCGATATTGAAATAGGCGTGGATCACCCAATAGAGTCCTGCCAATACCAATAATAGCACCAACATGCTGACGATCGTTCCTCTGTTCTTTTTTTTAGGCATTCTCTGTTTTACTTTACTTGATTTAACACCTGTATTTTCTACCGAATCTGTTCCTTGATTCTGATCTTGATTTTGTGACATATTTTTTATCTACTTCAATGGAGTTAGCTTCCAGTTCTTACATTTTCCCGCTTTCTTTCAATAATTTGTAATACGCAAACACAATATTGATTTCCGAGTTGGTGTACTGCAGTTCAGCATCCAACTTCGCATTGCTTGCATCGATCATATCAAGCAGAATGGCCAGCTGGTTATTGTATTTACTTTCCATGATTCTGTAATTCTCCGCTGTCAGATCTTTATTTTTTGCCAATGTTGAGTTCTGGCTACGTGTTTCATTATATTTTATGTAGGCGGCATTAACCGCAACTTCGATCATTTTTTCTGTTTCATTTTCCTGCGCTTTAGCTTTCTCTAATTCATATCTGTTAGCCTGTATCTTTTTCGAAGATTTATAGAGCGAACTGATATCATAGCTTAATGACAAACCTACATTCCAACCATTTGAGTACATATCCAGGGCGGGCGATGTCGTCGTAATTGGTCTTTGCAATTTATTACCTGCAAAAGCGGCTAAAGTGGGCATACGTTCGGTCTTTGTTATCTTCGTTGCCGTTTCGGATAGTTCAACACCCTTTTTACTCATGAGAACTGAGGGGTGCTGATCAATATCGTTTTGATAGAACGCTAAAGGAGATGCTTCCAAATTGGTCTGCAATAGCTTTTCATCTGCCAGGAGCTGTATTCCTTCAGGAAGACCCAAGGCAACCACTAGCTGTTTATTCAAGATCTGCACATTATTCTCGATCACCTGTAAAGCCAGGTTTAGATTAGAGATCTGCAGTTCACCACGGATCACATCATTTCGAGTGACCATACCTTCTTTATAAAACCGGCTGATATTCTGTAACCGTTGCTCGGCCAATTGAATATTTTTACGGTATACGGAAGCCTGATTTTGCAACTTATACAAGTCCAAATAGTAGCCCAAGGCTAGCAACTTGATATTCTGCTCGTTAAACTGATAATTCAGGGTTGCGAGATCTTCTTGTAGCGATTTGGCTTCGATAGTATGTTTGACCATACCACCCTTCCAGATTAACTGAGTCGCTTCCAAGGCATAGTTATTGCCAAAATGTGGCATCTTGACCGTCGTCGAATTGGAAAAATCTTTATCAAGTAGGACACCGTCACCGATATAAAGGGCGCTGGCGCTTAGATTAAGATCAGGAAGCTGTAAATTTTTAGCGACCTCTACGTTCTGTTTTGCTATTTTTATACCTGCTTTGGAAACTGATAAAGTTGGATTGTTTTCCAGAACCAAAGAAAAGAGTTCTTCAACGCTGAGCTTTTTTTGAGTAGCTTCCTGAGCAAATAGTAAGGAGTCTGAAAAAAGCAATCCGATTACCAAAAACAGATAACTGAATGGTTTTATTTTCATTGTGTGCGATACATTTTAGAATTTCACAGCACAAAAGTCGTAAAAAACAACCCTAACAAAAAGGTTGAAAGCGGGGCAAAAGAAGTCCAAATAGTATCAAAACAAGGTAACCTCGTGTTTATTCCGGTAATTTTTAGGACTTAATCCCGTATGTTTTTTAAAAAATTTACCAAAAGCATATTGATCCGAGAAGTTTAATTCCTCGGCAATCCTTGTAATGGTATCCTTTGAACTGAACAGTAAAGTTTTAGCCTCATTGAGTAAGGCTGTAGCAATGAATACAGAAGGTGCTATATCGGTAATTTCCTTGACACAAATCGATAGATACTTGATCGAGATATTGAGTTTTTTGGCATAAAAATCTAACTCCTTTTCCGTTTTATAATAATCTGTAGCCAATTCAAGAAACTGCAAGGTGATTTCCTCTTTTCGTGCATTTCGTTTTCGGTCAAATTGAAGCTGGATTTCTAATGAATCCATCAATTTATAGGTTATGGTGGAAAATATGGAGAGGATGATCTGTTCGTGAAAGAAAGATTGCCTATTCTCCATATCAGTCTGATAAATCATAAGTTCCACCAAACCTGTTAACTGGTCAAAAATCACTTTATCTGGATTAAAGATATTTTGATTTTTCTCCGCATTGATGATCCGGTACACATCGTACCGGCTAAAGTTAAAATGAATCTTTTCCCTGATAGTCTCCCGATTATAGATCAGCATGTATATTTTAAGGTCATCGGTATAATGGCTCAATTTATAGCTGTTATGCGAGGATATCAGTAAAACGTGATCCTCCACATAAGAAACAGATTGGTTATTGATCTCCAAATGAATGGATCCACTTCTGATAAAAATCATGCTAAAATTCGCGGGTCTCAGGATATGGCCCATCTTAGCATTTTCAAAAAAGTCTTTTTCATTTAGTATTCTTATCAATGACATCAGCAAACTCTTTAAGTACTAAGGGACAAACTAAGATAAAATTATTTTATATGCAATATTATCTTTTGACGCTGTCTATCGAATGACTCGTTTACTTTCCATTACATGTATGTTGCAGAAACTGTACCGTAATTTTTAGCTATTTCATCTCATATGATGAGCATCAGTCACACAGGACTATGATTTACCCAATTATTATTGTACTTTTAAATAGATCAATCTATTATGAAGAATAACACCAAGATCACCAATACAAGTATAGAATCGGCAGGTTTACCAAAAGACGCCAAACATGTTATGGCAGAATATATCTGGAATGGATTTGATGCTAAGGCTACAGAAGTCTCTATCGACATCGAAAGTAATACCCTCGGATTTATAACAAGTATCTGCATTCGTGATAATGGGGAAGGAATTCCCAGGGAAACACTGAACCTTTCATTTGGGAATTTTTTAGATTCGCTCAAGAAAAATAGCTTAAAACGGAGCTCCTATACACGTGGAAAAAAGGGAAAAGGCCGTTTTTCTTTCTCACTCTTTGCCACACGAGCAACTTGGAATACCACTGTTAAGACAGATGATGAGCTGATTTCCTATAGCATACGAATAGATCGTGACGCTAAAGAACAGTATGATATCGGGGATATCAAATCAGCGGCTAAACCTGAGGGAACTGGTACAACTGTCAAACTGGAAGGTATCTTTGGACTAACAGCTACTACACTGGAGTCTGAAGAATTTACAGATTTTCTTGCGCAGGAATTTGGTTGGTATCTGCTTCTCAACCGGGATTGGGGGTACCGCATCCTCCTCAATGGGACTGCACTTCATTATAATAACCTGATACAGGAGACCGACAGTACGATATTCACTCTTTATAGTATAGCGGAAAACTCGTACAGCTTCCGTGTAAACTATATCCGATGGAAAGAACAGATCGGAGACCGTTACTATTACTATTTTTTAAACAGCAACAAAACTGAAGTAGCAAAACTGCTCAGTAGTTTTAATAATAATGCGATCGACTTCCACCACTCGGTGTATATAGAATCTGACTTCTTTGATCAATTCGAGCAAGCTGATATCGCGATTTCTTCGGAAAGCAATCTCTTCAGTGAAAAAGAACAGCAGGTTATTTATCGTAAATTACTGGCTGAATTACGTGATTTTCTGGAGCGTAAACAGAAAAAATATATTCGCGAGCAGGCCGTCACAGTCAAACTTGAAGAACTGGAGAAGAAAAACCTACTGCCGCATTATAGTTCGTCGGATATCGATGTAAACCGAAAAAGGATTTTACTATCCCTGATTCAGGAACTGTATATTGCCGATCCACGTGCCTTTATTGGCATCAAAGCTGACCTCATACGTACTTATCTCGGTCTTCTGGACTTGCTCTTGCAAACAGACCGTAAACAGGATATTGTACCACTTTTTGAAAATGCTATTGCGCTTTCGGAAAAAGAGCGTGATACGATCAGAAAGATACTGGAAAGGTAGATCTGCTGTATTCAATGGGTGAACTTAAAATTTAAGCATTTTCCGTATTCAAATCTGAAATTAAATTCATTTGGATGTTAGACGAGGTAGCGAAATAATTGAAAAATGCTTTTGACTTACTGTATAATTGTCTTAAACATAAAAAATATTTAAGACAATTATATTTCTATACGAACGATCATATTCAGTATCTATTGATATAACGATTCGCGTATTTGAAGAAGACTTTTTTCTAAATAAGTGGTATCCACTGATTTTGGGAACGAACTCTCGAAATACAGTTCATCAATTTCACATTGTATCACTTCCACCTTTCTACATAATTCGTCATATGTCCATCTGCCTGATTTTATTTCGAGCAGTGCTTCACGATTAGGGCGTTTAAGAATGAGTTCTCCCTTTAATAACAGATCTCGCGCAACCTCCATCAGACGTATAGTATGCATCATATTTTTAGCATCATATCCTTGTCCATGTGCGACAGTTCCAGCATAACGTATAACATTACGCTTCTTTTCCCACTCCTTGTATGCCTTAAAATCTTTACAATATGAAGAATAGGCTTCATGATTAACAAAGAGCAATGCTAAGGTCTCCTCTCCTTTGGCAATGGAACTCAAGGCAACTTCATGGCTATCTGCTTTTGCCATTATACCGCGATATAATCCTTGCTCATTCTTATCATAATATAATGCAAACACATTTTTACAATGATTCAATTTAATCAATCCGCAAAAGTGAGACTTTAACTTATGATCCTGTAACCATGATTCTACAGGATAACTTTTTCCGCTACTCATTATGTAAGCAAAATCTAATAAACTTTTCCGCGCTCCTACATGTGGATTATTGATCTTTTTGTTCAAGCCTTTGGCTTTTTTAACCTGCTGCATCGCATATTGAACAAAACTATCTATCAATCCCATATTAAGGAGTTTTTTAAATTGAAAATTTGCAATTAATGGATGGTTTATCAATATGGATGCTGAAGCACTAGCCAGTAGTTCCATTGCTCCTGGATTGTTTTTACTGAGTAATTCGACAAATCTGCCTAATTCATAATATACCTCATCATGACTATCGTTATTAATTTGAGCGATATAGCTTAAACCATAGAACACATTTTTTGGTAAGTAAAACACACCTTTAATATCTGTATCAGATGCCGCTGTATCTAAACCGTAAGCCCTGCTTCCTGTTATTGCTTTAAACAGAATCAGATTTTGATCATGCAGATCTTTAATTGTCATCATCTTCTTTACGAATTAAGTCTATAAAATAACTATTGAACGGTTCTACTGAGATTTTTAAAGCAGGTATTGTCATAACAGTATCTTTAAGTTTTTTGAATGTATTTTTCATATAGTTACACAGCTTCTCATCCGGAGAGAATATAAAATCTTCTCTAACTGATGCTTTTATCATAATAATCGACTCCAGACTTTTAATAAGATCGGATGGAAGCAATCGCATTAAATCTTTCATTTCCATTGGCGCATAAGATCTGTTTGTTTCAATCCATAGAGCTGATAAAAGACTTCTAGCAATGTAAAGAAATTCTTTCAGCGAGATGTTTGACTGATCAAGCCCTTCCATTTTCTTATGACATAAACCTAAATAATGGTGCATATGTGCACGCAAGTTAGGTGCATAATCCAGTAGTGTTATAAAATCATTTTTAAAAAAACTATAATCTCCATAACAAATTGGGGATTGCAACCATTCATATAATGTACAGTTACTTTTGTAAAGTAGCTTCAGTACTTTGCGAATATCCCAACCATAAATATCAAGATCACCAACAATTGGGTACTTAATATCCTCTTCTATAGAAAAAACCGATAGATAATCGGTCTTTCGTCTTTGATAGATAAACCGAATATCGTAGTCACTGTCTAAAGATGGAAAACCCCATGCACGACTTCCTGACTCACATGCATAAAGTATCTTTATATTTTCCTTAATTTCAATTTCTTGAATGATTCCGCATAAATAATGATGATCCATTTTCAATTTTATTTTCCACAAAGGAACATTCCTTTGTACTACATGACAAAGATGAGAGCTACCTACTGCAGCTTAACTGCGCAATAAAAATTAACAATATAAAAAGCTGAAAATCAAAAAAATAAAATATTTAAGATCAAAATAAACCAAGTCGAATCGCAGTAGCTACGCAACTTGATTGCGCAGGAATATAAATCATTTATTCTCTATCAAGCTACTGTATAAGTGTATAAGAAAAATTAGAGATAAAGTTCCAAACTATAGTACCATAATTATGAGCAATTGTGAAATTGTTGCCAAGCGCACTATTCACTTCATAATAAGTAAAAAGTTGCTACATTTGTCTCAGTGAAAAATTTTTCAATCTTATTGATATTATCAATTTATTTGTTTTCAACAACTGAACTGATTCAATTGTTGAAAATTCCTGTATTAATTTCTCATTGTATAGAACATAAAAATAACAACAGTAAACTGACGTTTGTACAATTCTTAAATGATCATTATAATATTCCTGTAAAAGATAATGACCGGGATACAGATGAAAAACTTCCTTTTGTGAAACATGTCAATTTTTTAAACATCACAGCAATTTCTTCTACCGTGTCATCGGAAGTACCATTAATGACATCAAGCATATTCTTTGAGAAAAAGCTGTTATTTTACCCTGATCAGTATTATTTAAATACTTATACCTGCCATATTTGGCAACCTCCAAAAATTTCTTAATTATTTTCATTTTTTTTATCCTTTATCTGTATTCATTTGTTGTTATTTAAAACAGCATTTGGTTACGGTCTGGATTTCTTTAATAACCTTTGCTGATCATGCAAATCCGTGGTTATTGGGGAAACATTTCTATATTCTCATTGAATTGACGCTTAAAAAACAATAAAATGTCAAATGAACAAACGGCTATAAAAGCAACCTACTTTAGTATAATTGGAAATTTTTTACTGGCGCTCTTAAAATGGTTAGCTGGTTATTTTGGAAATTCATACGCGCTTATTGCAGATGCAATAGAATCTACAGCAGATATATTTTCCTCTTTTTTGGTTTTATTTGGATTAAAATATGCAAAAAGGCCTGCAGATGAGAACCATCCTTACGGACATGGTCGCATTGAACCACTTGTAACATTTGTCGTAGTGGGCTTTTTAATTATTTCAGCGACAATCATTGCTTACGAAAGCATTCAAAATATTCGCACCCCTCATGAGTTGCCCAAACCATGGACTTTATTCGTCCTATTGGCGATCATTATCTGGAAGGAAGTTTCTTTTAGGGTTGTCATTAAAAAAAGTAAAGAAACTGGAAGCTCTTCATTACGAGCCGACGCATGGCACCACCGAAGTGATGCGATCACTTCAGTAGCAGCCTTTATCGGCATATCAATCGCTTTGATTTTAGGAAAGGGCTATGAGAGTGCCGATGACTTTGCAGCGCTATTTGCTTCGGGATTTATACTTTACAACTGCTATCTTATCTTTCGTCCTGCCTTGGGAGAGATCATGGATGAAAACCTTTACGATGATTTAATCGCTGAGATACGTATCAACGCCGTAAAGGTAGATGGTATCTTGGGTACAGAAAAATGCTTTGTTCGTAAATTAGGCACAAAACATCTGGTTGATTTACATGCAATTGTAAGTGGTGACATCTCAGTAAAAGAGGGCCATCAATTAGCGCATAGGCTTCAGGACTATCTGCAAAAAAAAATGCCCCAACTGGGAAACATTTTAATACATATTGAACCAGATTAACGCTGGCAGTCTGAAAGAAAAATCCAAAGGTCCTATGAATTCATTAAAAACTAGAAACAACTGGATTGAGCCACACGTAAATCAAAGATGATATGTAATATCTTAAACGAAGATTTAAAGGTTTCCTACACTGGTGTTTCCCCACCACTTTCACCTCATTAACAGCAGATTAATAGATGAAAATTATTAATTTATAAAACTGTCAGTGTTGTTCCTATCCTATATTTTGATTCATTTAATATTCTTAAATTTAGGTTATGGAACTAAATAAAGCATTTCAACAAATCACAGAAGATTTCATCTCGCTACTTGATTCTTTAGATGAAAATGAACTGAATACGAAACATAAAACTGACGATTGGTCGCCTGGACAAATCGGCGATCATATATTGAAGTCTTATGCTTCAGCAGAAGTCATGAACGGGCGTACCGAATCGACTCATCGGAAACCAGATGAAAAGGTAACAACCATTAAAGATACATTTACGGACTTTACAATACGCATGAAATCTCCTCAAGCGATATTGCCTTCTGAAAAACGACTCGACAAACAGCGTTTACTACAAAATCTTCGTGATCGCATTGCCCAGATCGAAACCATAATTAAGGAGAAAAATCTTTCAGATACCTGTATCGATTTTGCCATCCCGGAATATGGTCCATTTACAGTTTTGGAGTGGGCTTGGTTCAATACCTATCATACACAGCGACATGTACATCAGTTAAAAGATGTAATTCAATCAATTAAATCTTAAAATATGACTAATAAAGATCTCATTTTAGCTTATTTTAATTGCTATGAAATAGGTGACCGGAATAGGCTACAAAGCCTGCTGGATGAAGATTTTCAATTCAGTAGTCCTCACGATCCAATGCTTACTAAAGAAGACTATTTCCGAAAGTGCTGGCCATTTCATAAAAAAGCAACTGCATATCACATCGATACCTTCCTGGAAGACAAAAACAGTATTTTTGTCATTTATACCTGCACGACTGATGATGAAAATAAGTTTGAAAATGCAGAATACTTTCAGATCGAAAATGCAAAAATAAAAAAGGTCAGGGTATTCTACGGAACGCTGAATTAGTTAATATTTCTATTAATTTCATCACCCATTACAGTATTCGTTAGCCATACCCTCCTCGCTTAAAATCACCCGCTGATTTTAATCATTGTAAACAGAATATTTTACCCTGTAGCATAAATAAATGCGCAGTGCCATAAGCTTCCATAAATAGTTTTCCTGTCTCATCAGAAGGTTTATCATAACACAGTAAAGTGATACTCCAATATTAAAGGCACATATGTTAATGGAGCCGTTATCCCTATACCTCCTTTCCGCATCAGCTGATGATTAAATAATAATTTTTCCTTTTTTGACTTAAGTCAAAGGTTAAGGTGTGCAATACTTGCAGCTTTGCACTGTAAATAATAATTAAAACAAAAAATTATGAGTGTAACATTAGAAAATGGCATAACCAGTAATTTTTACAGGGCCATAACGCCGATTATAATATCGGTATTCGGAGTGTATCTTACCATAGGGATTGCATTGGGTGTACTGCCAAAATTTGTTCAGCAAACCTTAGGATTTGACAGTATCATCGTAGGCCTTGTTATTGGAATGCAATTCTTGTCGACATTATTAACTCGGGCATATGCAGGGAAACTTACAGATACCAGAGGAGCTAAAAAAAGCCAAATGATCGGTGTAGTACTTGCAGTAATAGCTGGCATTACATATCTCCTATCAGTCACAATACAAAGTAATGTAATCTTTGCATTAGCCTTACTCTTACTAGCAAGAATCATTCATGGTGTAGGAGAAAGTTTCTTGGTTACAGGAGCGTTAACTTGGGGAATCGGACTTGTCGGACCATCAAATTCTGGAAAAGTAATGACTTGGAACGGAATAGCGATGTATGCAGGTATTGCAATTGGAGCACCTTTAAGTATTTGGATCAATAAAAGTTATGGCGGTTTCCCAGCGTTTATCATGATCATGCTCCTGCCCTTTGTCAGCTGGCTATCTACAGTAAAACTACCCGCAATAGTAGTTGACAAAGACCATGTCAGAACACCTTTTTACAAAGTAATCGGAGCTATATCCGGACAAGGATTAAGTCTCGCTTTTTCTTCAATGGCATTTGGCTGTATTGCTTCTTTCATCGCCTTGTTTTTTAGCGAAAAAAATTGGGGTGATGCCTCATTAGCTTTTATGGTCTTTGGGGCTTGTTACATCTTAACCAGAATTTTCTTTGCTTCTTCCCCTGATAAATATGGCGGTTATAAAATTGCATTGCTTTCACTTATTATTGAAGTGATTGGTCAAGTTTTGATCTGGACTTCCGTATCGAAAACGATTGCCATTATCGGATGTGGGATGACAGGGATTGGGTTTTCACTGGTTTTTCCAGCTCTAGGTGTTCTAGCTATCCAGAAAGTAAAGCCACAAATGAGGGGGACGGCTTTAGGTGCCTATGTAGCTTTTGTTGACCTTTCTTTGGGATTGGCAGGGCCTCTAGCAGGGTTAATAGCTGGCTGGTTCGATTACCAGACTGTCTATTTATTTGGAGGAATAAGTTGCATCCTCTCGATGATAACATTAATGATGAATAAAAAATAAGTATAACAATGGAAAATACATTAAAAATGTTTGGTAAAGATGCCAACGAAAGAGTTGAGAATGCTTTAAAGGAACTAAAATCTGGTAAAGGCGTTATCCTCTTAGACGATGAAGATAGAGAAAATGAAGGTGACCTGATTTTCGCGGCAGAAAACATGGATATTCAGGATATGGTGCAGATGATAAGACACTGTAGTGGTGTAGTCTGTCTGTGTCTTACAAATGAAAAGGCTGATGAACTCGATTTACCATATATGGTCAATGCCAATTCCAGTCTCTTTCAGACTCCTTTTACAGTTTCGATTGATGCTCGGGAAGGTGCAACAACAGGTCTTTCGGCATCTGATAGAATTGCCGCTATTAAAGCGGCATGTGCTGAAAATGCACAACCTGGAGATTTGGTTCGACCGGGGCATATCTTCCCATTGCGCGCTCACGATTATGGTGTCTTAGGAAGAAATGGTCACACTGAAGGCAGTATCGACCTCATGAAGCTTGCTGGTCTAAAACCAATGTCCGTATTGTGTGAACTAATGGAAGATGATGGAACCATGTCGCGTCTGCCACAGATGATCGCCTTTGCTCTAGATCATCATCTAACGATATTATCCATCGCCGATATTATCGAATTCCGAAAATTGCAGTTAGTAGCGAATGAATTATAAAGTCTTTTAGTCCATCAAAAATCAGCATTAAACAATACCATAATGAAAAAAATACGTTTCGTATTTACCGTTAAACGCAAAGAATTCCTGACACCACATATGATTCGTGTGGTGTTTGGAATCAGTAATGAACAAGCGGTACTTTTAACGCATATAAAGTCCGGATCTAATAATAAAATTTTCATACCGCCTGCCGATAGAAATGTCATTTATTTCCCTGAAAAAGAATCAGAAACAAGACCTGAATTGCTGGCATCAATAAGAACATACACCAATCGCAAAATTGATCTGAAGAAAAAGGAACTGACCATTGATTTTGTCGCCCACGGAGATAATGGACCTGCATCTGCATGGGCATTAAAAGCTAAACCGGGCGATGCTCTAGGTATCGGTATGAAAGAAAGTATGAAACCCTTAGTGCCCGAAGCCGATTCCTATCTACTTATAGGTGACGCAACAGCATTGCCCGTAATCAGTGCAATTTTAGAAAAATTAAAACCCGGGATTGATGTTAAGGTTATTTTGGAGGTATCTGCTAAAGAAGATCGCATAAAGATTCCATCTTCGGCAAATGTAGATATTGACTGGCTATACAACCCGCATCCTGAGAAAGGAAGCAAATTAGCGTCTACAGTAAAGACTTTTAAATTCGCAAAGGCAGACCTGCGTAATTATGTATATTTAGCCGCTGAATATGCTACTATCAAAGAATTAAGAAACTATTTTAAAACTGACCTAGAGTGGGATCCACAGATGATATACAGCTGTAGCTATTGGAAGTCTGGTGAATCTGAAAGCACATATCTTTAAAGATACAACACGCCAAATAAACAGCGTTACGATCGAGCTTTTATTGGTAAATTTGTATATCACTGATTTCAAATACATGCAAGAACTATTAGTTTCATATATTAAAAGTAAAATATCATTAACGGATAAAGATCTAGAGATCATTTTGTCCCATTTTAAGCCAATGAAGCTCAAAAAGAATGAACTCGTACTAACAAATGGGCAATCCAGTCAACGAACATTTTTTGTTACACAGGGATGTCTGCGCATTTTCTTTATCAATGAAGAAGGAACCGACTCCACCCGATATTTTGCTTTTGAGAATCAGTTTGCAACAGCATTAGTTAGTTTTATTACTTCCGAACCTTCAGAAGAATTTATTCAGGCTGTTGAAGATTCGGAAGTATATTACATCACACATAAAAGCTTTTATCATCTTCTGGATATCATACCCCTATGGGAAAAATTTTACCGTATATATCTTGAAATTGCTTACGTAACCAATACCAAAAGGTTAATGTCTTTTCTAATGCAGGACGCTTTGGAAAAATATCGGCAGCTCTTAGACGAAAATCCGATTATTGTCCGCAGATTATCGAATAAGCTTGTCGCTTCCTATCTCAATATTTCCCAGGAGACGCTAAGTAGACTAAAATCAAAAATCTGATTTTCTTTTTTTGACTCAAGTCAATATTTTAATATTTGCTATTGACCAACTTTGTATCACTAATACAAAGACAATGAGCAACCAGGCCAGTACCTTCGAAATATTTTCAGGAATTATTCTTCAGAAGAATAAAATAGCTGAGCATACGTATCATATCAAAATTCAGAGTATGGATTTTTCGCGCATCCACTATATTCCAGGTTTTTCTATTGATATATTTTTATCCAATCCTTATTACAATCCACTGAGCGAAGTGCGAAGATATTCATTGTGGAATTATGAACCGGTCTATCATGTTGCAGACTTTGCCATTAATACCTTTTCCAATGGCAAGGGGGCACAATGGGTTCAAACCGTACAGGAAGGCGATACCATATTTTTCAAAGAACCGTCCAGTGAAATAAGTATGAATGACACAGCAGACCACTACTTTTTAATTGGGGATATTATTGCTTTATCTCATCTATATGAAATAAACAGAGCCTTATCGGTAAGTAAACAAGTAAGTAGTTTTATTTTTGCAGAACATCAAGCAGATATTTTTCCAGATCTCGATCATAGTTTCCCTTTAGAAACGCACATAATTGAATCATTAAATCCGCAGAAAATTATTGAATTGATTTCCCTTAATTTTCCTGAACATAAAACAAATACCATTGCTTATATACTTGGTGATTCTAAAACAGTATCCTATATTTATAATTATTTAAAAGATAATCCAATGTATGACATCAGTACGATTTACATCAAAAGCTTTTGGAACAAAACAATCATTTAACATGTAATAAAGATGATTATAGCAGGTACAAAGAGAGATTGATCAAAATAACAAAATTACCCTACGAAGCTCTACGAATAGAAGAATAGATTTGAATAGCGAAAGAACTACGATGGCAATGTTACGCGCATATTTAAATTAGATCACAATAAAACTAAAAAAAATCAAGTCAAAATAGCTTTCAAAAGAAAGTAAATAAGCTCAGATGCCACCAATCGACATTTTTTTGTATTTGGACAGAAAAATTAATCAGCTTGAAATGCAATGACTTAATGTTTTTGAGTAAAAAAAAAGTACATAAGTTTTGGAAATATATATCATTTAAGTACTTTTGCATCACCGAAAGGGAAACGCGCTCATAGCTCAGCTGGATAGAGCATCGGTTTTCTAAACCGACGGTCTCAGGTTCGAATCCTGATGGGCGTACTTAAAATCCTCTTTACTTTTGTAAAGAGGATTTTTTGCTTTATGACTTTTTCACTTGAACATTTCTTTCGATCCACATTTCAAATTTCTCAACAAAGGAGGTTAGAAAATCATGTGTAGAAGTATCAATAAGTTCTCCACTGGCATCAAACAACTTTGCGGCATGGCTGATATACGCTTCCGGCTGTTGTAAAGTCGGCATATTTAAGAATACCAAGGATTGGCGAAGATGATGATTGGCACCAAAAGCACCTAATCCTCCCGGGGTACAGCTTATAATGGCCGCAGGCTTACCATCCCACACACTCTTTCCGTATGGTCTTGAACCTACATCCAGTGCATTCTTAAGTACTGCAGGAACCGATCGATTGTATTCGGGAGTGATAAATAATACCGCGTCATAAGGATTGATTATTTCTCTAAAATTTTGCCAGGCTACAGGTACGTCTTTTTCTAAATCCTCATTGTACAATGGCAATTCTCCAATTTCAATGTCATCAAACTGCATACCGGCTATTTTAAATTGGCCAATAGCTCTTCCTATCTTTTTATTGAAAGATTCCTTTCTTAAACTTCCAACGATGAGTGCAACTTTAAATGGTTTCATAAATGATCATTTGTTTCTTTAATAACGTACAACAGTAGCTTTTGGTTTGCATATAATTCGCTGATTTGTCATGACACAACATGATTTCTAAGTTTAAAAATCATTACATTAGCGAACCATTAAACCAAATATTTTAAGCATTATGATGTCAGATATCTATAGAGAAAAATCACCTTTATCAGAGCAGGATTGTTTCGTAGTATTCGACCGCAGAAAATCATCTTTTACCTTTCCTGTACATATACATCCGGAGTATGAACTGAATTATGTAGAAGGAGCATCTGGAGCGCAACGGATCATTGGAGATTCCATTGAAACCATCGGTCACAAAGATTTAGTTCTTATTGCCAATCCGGAATTAAAACACGCATGGAAGGATGGGGAATGCACATCAACAGACATTCACGAAATCACCTTACAATTTCACCCTTCGCTGGTTGAACAGATCTTAGACAAAAAGCAATTTCAAAGCATACAGGAATTATTTAACAGGGCATCCAAAGGAGTTCACTTTGGCACCGCAACTATTGAGAAGGTGCTTCCCTTACTACGCATTTTGACCATGGAAAAAGATGGCTTTTACGCGGTAATGAAACTCTTTATCCTGCTATATGAATTATCCAAAGGAGAAGATCTGAGAGAACTTTCTAGTTCCACAAAAATGGGTATGACCCCAAATGAAATACTCCTACAAAGACTACAGAATTACATTTCTAACAATGTTAGTCACATGATTCGACTACCGGAAGCTGCCAATACGCTTAATATGAGCCGATCTACATTTGCTAGATTTATAAAATGCCACACGGACATGAATTTCACAGATTACCTGCTCGATTTCCGAATTAATCTGGCCACACGAAAGCTAAAAGAACAAACATCCATCGCAGACGTTGTGAATCTCTGCGGATTTAATAGCATTTCCTATTTTTATAGAGTCTTTAAAAAAGCTAAAGGGGTTACACCCGCAGAATTTAGGGACAACTGTAAAAATCATCAGCTCATTATCTAACTACAACCTAGAAACATAGTTCTGATCATCAAACGATCATCTCCCACATTCCATTGCATACCTGATTCAAAATAGGGTTTATTATGATATAAGCCCTATTAAATAGCCTCCCCCCTTCCGCGCCTTTCCACCAAAGAGCTTAAAATTCAAATAATTTGAGTGTAGAGTGCAAGAGTCAAAAAGACAAAAAGCACATAACTAATTAAATATTAACTCATTAATACTTTTCAAACTCTTAGACGAATAGTTTTAAAAATGAAGCATAAATAGACCAAAACCCGTTCTATTCGGTTATTTATTCCTCTTTTCTCCCCAATTTGTATAAACAAAGAATAAATAGTTCAATCAACTTGAATCTATTGTACAATTTACCAATTGTGTTTTACCGTAGTTTAGCCCCCACTGATTACTAATAAACCAATTAGCAGCTTAAGGATAAATCATTTTACCCTTAAATCCGCCAACATGACAAACAACTAATTATCAACAAGAATATGAGAAAAACCATATTACTATCACTACTTTGCAGCTCTAGCCTATTTGCATGGGCACAGCAGGCTATTCCAGTTAAAGGAACAGTAAAAGACAAAGAAAATAATCCAATTGTCGGAGCAACAATTGTTGTGAAAGGAACCACAGATGGCACAAAGACGGATCAAAACGGTAATTTTTCGATCAGTGTTCCTACTGGAAAACTTCTCCTCATTACCTATGTAGGTATGCAGCGTGCAGAAGTACCGATTAAAGACGATTCGTTTATCAATCTAAGCCTCGTAAGTGACAGCCAACTGGATGAAGTAGTCGTTATCGGCTACGGAACGGTAAAAAAACGAGATCTAACGGGAGCCGTAGCCACTGTTACGGGTAAAGATTTACAGTCTAACCTTGCAAAAAGTGCTTCAGGTGCTTTGCAGGGCCGTATAGCCGGCGTAAGTGTTTCCAATGCTGGTGGCACACCTGGAGCGGGCATGAGTATCAATATTCGCGGTCTAAGCTCCATGGGAAACAATACACCATTATATGTCGTAGACGGTGTATTCAGTGATATTAACCTGGTAGACCCTAACGATATTGCATCATTAGATGTGTTAAAAGATGCTTCTGCAGCTGCAATCTACGGTTCTCGTGCTGCAAATGGTGTGGTAATAATCACAACTAAAGGTGGAAAAAGAGCTTCACCTGCTACACTTGGAATAAACGCCTATACAGGTATACAGAGTCTTCCAAAAAAAATGGACCTGATGGATGGACCACAATGGAAAAAATTTCAAAAAGAAAATAAATATCTCCCAACACAAGCTGAAAGTTTCAATGCCAATACCGACTGGCAGGATGAGGTATTTGACACTGCTCCTATTAATAAGATCAATGTCGATATTTCTGGAGGTGGCGAACGATCGACATATAGTGTATCTGCGGGCTACCTAAATCAAGAAGGGATCCTAAAAACAACGGGTTACAAAGCATTCAATGTTCGTTCAAAGAATACATTTAATTTTTTTAATGACCACCTCCGCATCGGAAATACCTTTCTACTAAAATCAGGTGATCGGAAATATTCGGATTTGACCATTACTGATATCCTTCGCCAAAATCCTTTGCTACCGATCTATGATGAAAATACGCTGGGTGGTTATGCCACCTATGCACCCTGGATGAAAAATTTAGAAAATCCTGTAGGCTATCTAAATCTATACAATAAACATGTTTATCAAACAGATATCATGCTTAATGGTTATGCTGAAGCAGATCTCTTTATAAAAGGCTTAAAATATAGGTTAAACGTTGGGATCAATAGAACTTCTGGAAGAAATTACAACAAGAATGAAGCT
>Ga0160467_100210_pt1 | contig 75674 bp, 61 predicted proteins | sample HID1972I_E11MG_FD_108221 | JGI IMG/M metagenome (GOLD analysis project Ga0160467, IMG submission 108221) | Enriched pill bug-associated microbial communities from UW Madison campus, WI, USA - HID1972I_E11 MG | ecosystem: Host-associated > Arthropoda: Insects > Digestive system > Unclassified ... | reverse complement strand
TTTTTGTTTGTCAACTAGTGTTGCTTCTGCAATTGGTTCTTCTGTCCTTTCCATCAATAAGGTCTTCATACCCACCCACCCTTTCAAAGTTCCATTTATCTCGAGGAGTCAACTCATGATTGATTGTTATCTAGTTACTTATTACTAGTTGTGAGTATATGATTCTCTCATTATCGCAAGTTCACTTTAATGTTAGCGCAATGTTAAATATTTTTCGTCTGGAATGATCTCAGACGAATTTCTTTGTTGCTTACGGATTTATCAGCTTTATAATAAAGGAGAAGGGAGGAAAGCTTTATGGAGGCAACTCATGAAATCGTCCCGTACGACAATCCTTTGTTAAGTGTTCGCATATTCCAAACACATCGAGAGCAAAACACTCGAACAGAATGGCATTATCATAAACAGCTCGAACTGCTGCTCATTCTGAACGGAAAGCTTAACTTGTATGTAGATGAAGAATCAATGCAGCTGTGCAAGGATGATGTAGTCATATTAGGGGCATCAGAGCTTCATCGAGATTATTGCTCTGAAGCTCTTGAATATATTGTCGTGCAATTCGATCTTGAGCATTTTTTCGATCAAAGCTCAATCTCCTATATGCGTTATTTTTCTGAAACAGATGCTCCTTTAAGTAAAGCAAACTACATCTTTAAAGAGCATCCACATATTAAGGATGAAGTAGCACGATGTATTCGTAGCATTCTAGAGGAAGCTACAACGAAGAAAGCGGGATATGAAATAGCGGTAAGCATATTAATAAAACAAATTCTACTTATGCTGCTACGCAATGACAGTCAAAACATTATTACGGAGCAGGAGCCATTCGACAAAATTAGGCTAAAGCCTGTCCTCGATTACGTTGAACAGCATCTTACAGACCGCATTCAAGTGGAGGAAGTTTGCAGCATCGCTAATATGAGCTATTACTATTTCGTTAAATTTTTCAAAAAAACGATCGGACTCTCATTCACAGAATATGTAAACTATCGCAAAGTAAAGCGCGCAGAGCGTCTTCTACTAACGAAAGACTTAAGCATAACTGAAATCGGAGAAAAAATTGGCATGCCTAATATGGCCCATTTTTATAAAATGTTCAAAAAATATAATGACTGCTCACCAAAGCAATATCAAAAGAAAATGCTATTATGGAAGCCTCACGAACAGCAAACAAGCGAGCTTTAGTCGTAGTTATCTACCATTCATCTTGCTTCGTTAACATGAAAAAAACTCGTAAGTCCTATACGTTAGGGCTTACGAGTTTTTTTGGCATTACTAGCTTATAGCCGACACCGCGAATCGATTCGATACGAACCGATTGCTGCTCTAATTCTAGCTTTTTACGAAGCGAGCTTACGTGAACGTCAACTGTGCGTTGACCTCCGATATAATCAAATCCCCACACAACATTCATCAAGTCATCACGGCTAATGACCATACCAGGACGCTGCACAAGATATAACAGCACTTCGAACTCTTTAGGACGCAAAGAGATCGGCTGTCCTTTTACGCTTACTTCATATTTTTCAGGGTATATAGACAACTCCCCAGCTTGGATAACCTTCTCATCCGATAGCATCGGCTTAGGGTCTTCATTCTGTGTGCGACGCAAAACCGCTGATACACGAGCAAGCAGTTCCGCTACACCAAATGGCTTAGTTATATAATCATCAGCACCATGCTTTAATCCTTGTACAACTTCCTCTTCCGCATTGCGAGCCGTAAGAATAATGACAGGGGTTCGAACTCCGTTTTGGTGGAGGCGATTAAGTATTTCAAACCCATTCATGCCTGGCAGCATGATATCAAGAATAATGAGATCAAATTTATGCTGCAAAGCTGTCTGAAGCCCTTCACCACCATGCTCAACGACCGTAGTGTCATATCCTTCTTGTGTCAAATTATAAGATAATAGCCTTGAAAGTGTCGGCTCATCTTCAATGACAAGTATTTTATTCGACATCGCTTGACCTCCATACTCAATACAAATGAATTCAATTATGCTTAGTGTAACATTATTATTAAATCAATGTAAAACAATTAATGGATGAGCGGGAGCTCCAGAATAAAGGTCGTGCCTTTGCCGACCGTGCTTTGAACCGTAATCGTACCTTTATGAAGCTCAACCAAGTGCTTCACGATGGATAGACCAAGACCTGTACCGCCTGAACCTCTCGAGCGAGCCTTGTCGACGCGATAAAACCGCTCAAAGATACGTGGCAAGTCCTTTTCTGGAATCCCGATACCTGTATCTGCAATCGTTATCCGTACCATTTCTTGCTCAGTAACTGAAATACTAACGAATATTTCGCCGCCTTCAGGAGTATAGGATATCGCGTTGCTTAGCAGGTTCACGAATATTTGCCGTAAACGATCCTCATCTCCTTCCATATACAGCTCCTCTAGGGAAGACAAGTTAACCTCAATCTGCTTACGACTCGCACTAACATCTAAAAGCGCAATCGTATGTGTCATAAATTGCTTAATATCAACAGGTGATAAAATAAGCGGTACACGACGCGATTCGATTTTCGACAATTCTAAAATATCGCCAATCAATCGATTCAAGCGCTCACTTTCATCATATATAATTTCAAGAAATGCTTTAGTCGTCTCCTCATCCTTCACTGCTCCACCTAGCAGTGTTTCAGCGAAGCCTTTAACTGCTGCGATCGGTGTTTTCAATTCATGAGAAACATTGGCGACAAACTCGCTTCTCATCCGCTCCAAGCGACGAATAGCAGATACGTCCTGCAGCACGAGCAGAATTCCTCCAAAGTCAGAGCTGTTACCTTGATAGATTGGAACAATATTAAGCTCTAGCAGCCGTTCCTCTGGATAATAGAAAGTAATCTCTTCGTGGATATGCTCCTTAGTATCAAAGCCTTCAATAATAAGCTGCGATAGCTCGAATTGCTGCTTCATCTCACGATAATGTCTACCAATAAGTTTAACAGCAGATATTCCCAGCACTTGCTCGGCGCGTTCATTCATAATTAGAATCGAGCCACTCGAATCCATCATCACAACACCGTTAATCATATTACTAAGGACACTTTGCAGATGATTCTCGTTTTGACGAATTCGAGTCATTTGAATTTGTAGACTGTCCGCCATCGCATTAATCGCATGACCGAGCTCACCAATCTCATCAGTTTTCTGCACTTCTACACGTGCTCGGTAATCCATGTTTTTAATACGTTTCGCCACTTGAGTAATCTCTTCAAGCGGCCTGGTCAAGCCGAGAGCAATGCGATAGCTAATTAAAGCAGCAATAACAAACAGTATGAGTAAGCCGACAACTAGTACGACCGTCAAGCTGCTTATCGACTGGTCAACTTCCTCAAGACTAATTGCTAGGCGCAGTACATACGTTTCATTGCTTGCTGTATTCGTCACAGGAATTGCAACATACAGCATATTTTGATGAAGTGTATCACTTGAGCGTGTTGATTTGCCTATACCATCTTCTATGGCACCAATAAATTCTTCACGATGTCCATGATTGTCCATATCGCGAGGGTTATGATCGGAATCTGCAAGAACTGTACCATCCTCCTTCATGAGCGTAACACGCGTATCCATAAGCTCTTGAAGCTTTCGTACATGTAAGTTGTAATAATCAATCAGTTGCTCATCGCTTCCGGATCTCCAATCCATCTGCGCTGCAATTAAACGCATTTCACGTTCAAGTGTATCTTCTAACACGTTAATATGGTTTTCCTTAAATGTTTTCAGCATTAATAGTCCAGATGCGATAACAGATAAAGCGACCATCGAAATAATAATTGTCGTCAATCTAGCGCGAAAGCTTAACACCATGTGACCTCTCCTTATATGAACATGTTCAAAAAGCTTGACTTTCAGCACCAAGAAGATTGGATGAAGCTAGAATCTGAGGAGCTATACGTTTTCGCAGAAAACGACTTCGAAAGCATAACCTTTCGGCTGAATTCAAGATTCGATGCCGTGTAAACATCTTGTGATGCTTCGTGATCAAAGGCGAGCTTATTGAACAACCTCTTAATGTATCCTTATCATCGTACTCTCGTCAGATCACTTTGACTAGCCGTTCTATTGTTAAGTTTTTGTAAAAACAAACTTATCATCGTTGCAATAGGCTGCTGCAGTAATATCCCTATGAGGATTGGCATCGCTGTTTGCGGCGTAAAGTAGGTTAGGGCAATGACGGCTCCAAGTGACACATTCCGTATTCCGGAAGCGTAAGACATCGTTATTTTACTAGCTCTCTCTTGCTCTTTCATCGAGCTGACATAGCCAAAGCTGTAACTAAGCAGAACAATACCGATGGAGATCGGGATAATCTTAATTAGATCGCCCTTCAGCTGATCAAGAGAAGGAGTTAATGCTGCAGCATTAAGTACGATAACTGCAACGAAGCAAAGCTTTGATAATGGTGCGCTGTACGGCTTGATTGCTGAAGCGACCTTTCCCTTGGTCAGCTCATGGAGCACGATGCCTACGATCGTCGGTGCAACAATAATATAAAGCAAATCAGTAAGCATCGACATCGTATCTAGCTGAATTGATTTGTGAAACAACAATCTTAATCCACCGGTTATAACGAACGGACTCAGTAAAGAATCGATGACGACGATAGCAAGCACAAGCGACACATTGCCGCCTGTCATCGATACCCATATGACCGACGATATTCCTACTGGAATTAGTGTAAACATAACGAGTCCAACGACATAAGGCGATTGATAACCGAAAACAAGTCCCGCTAAAACGTAAACGATAATCGGCAGTACAATGTGAATAACAGCAAGCATCACCAAAAGCTTGCGCGGCTCGTTAAAAACAGCCTTCATATGTTTAATGCTGCAGCCTATTGCCATAGCAAAAGTTACATAAGCGAATAAATAAGGAACCAAGCTCGTATATGCAGTTAATATATCTCCAAAAAGTAATCCAAGCACAATAGCTAAAGGTGCAATTAACACCATATACTTTTCTATGTATTCGTTAAGCTTCAGTCCGAACTGAGCCAATTGATCCTCCCCATTCCACTAGTTGTTCCTCTCTTTTAACTGTATAATAGCATATATGCTTATTACAGTGCGTTTAGATAAAAAATATGAGGTGTATGATGAACAATAGTCATTATTTCAAATCTATTTTTCAAATGCAATATGTCCGTCGCTGGCAGGAATTTTCCCCTCGACATCAGGACAACGCAGCAAGCCATAGCTTCCGTTGTGCAGCAATTGCTGTGCTAATTAGCATTATCGAGCAACGATTGTTAATGAAAGCCATATCTCCTGCTGAATTAGTTGGAAAAGCATTACTGCATGATCTAAATGAAACAGTAACAGGTTCTATTAAATATGTAACAAAAAAAGAAAAGACACTTATATCGCATATCCAACGGCTAGAAGGCGAAGTTAACGAGCAACTCGTCAGTCATCTATCCAAATCGCTTCAATACTCCTTCACGCAATATATTGTGCAAGCTGAAGATGCGAGCTACACCGGTGGGCTCGTCCGAGATATCGATTCCTTTGATGCGATGTTGTTCTGCAAACGCGAAAGCGAACTTCAACATGGCGGATATTTTACAGCTCGCTATAATGAGCTGCGCTCGCAGCTGCTAACTAGCAGCTATGATTCGATACGCTGGCTGCTACTTGCGCTGGAGCAGGATCAAGGCGTTGCTCAGTTTTTACATTATATATTGAATCTTGATATGATTGAACGTTGGGGAGGCAGCTTTAATCTTATTCCAGATAACGATGCCACGCATAGCTTTCGCGTAGCTGCCATTGCATTGTTTCATGCGCATCTTGAAAAAGAAAAATATAAGATCGACCATATCAATATATACAGCCTGCTCGGAAAATCGATCATGCATGATGTTGTTGAAGGAGTCAGCGGTGACGTTGCTTCTCCAATCAAGCATTCCTCAGTTGAGATTAAAGAAGCTTTCGCACAGTTCGAAGCCCAAGTTGCACGTGATATGGTCAATGAGCTGCCAAGCTTTATGATTGAAGACATGATGGACTTTTTAGTCTATGCGAAGGACGACACCTATGAAGGTCTACTCGTCGACATCGCCGATAAAATCGATGCACTTATTAAAAGCAATCTTGAGATACGCAACAATCCGCACTATGCTTCCAAGTACGAACAGCAGCTTACTCATATCCAGCATCGTTATGAAAATCCATCCGTCATATTCTTTCTTGCCTACATCTTACACGACTTGACCTTTGATCATGTGATGCGATAGCCGTTTAAGTTCAGAATGAAGGGGCTGGGACAAAACCTAACTCCAATAGAAAAATCCCGAATGCTTTACCATTGTAAAGCGTTCGGGATTTTAATTTTAACTGCAAAATTTCCGTCGATCAGGAACAAGTTGAAGTTTTAATGGAACTGAGCGACGTTAATTAGCCAAAATCAGCCTTCTATAAAGGCTAACGGAACTCACAGGCGTTATTGGTGCAACTTCTACGTTTTTTACCTCGAATTGACCTCATAGCGGCGCTGAGTTCCGTTACATTTTTTTTGGATGCCTTTACATGGGAATAGAGTTCCTGAGTTCCGTTACTGCGGTTGTCGTGTATGTGAAGCTAGTTTTGTCCCTGTCCCCTTTCTTTGTTAAGCATTATTCATTGGATTCTCATTCGCATAAGCGGGCATCCTATGCAGCTCATATTAATCGTATGTGCATCATGAATCATTTAATTACTTTCGCACATCTTTCGCATAATTTGAAATCGTTTCATATAGCGCTTTCCATTGCTTACTTCCGGTTTTCGGCGGAGCTTCATTCTGCTTAGCAGTGACTTGCTCATCAGCGGCTCTTTCGTGCTCAATGGAATGTGCTTGTTGTGTCTCATCTACTTGTTGATCGTTATGCTCCACTACTCGATAATCCTGAATACTCAAGCGTATGTCACTCCTTCAGCCAATTATTCCTTAACACGAACAGATCCTTAAGCTCCTCTGTACTCATCTCTGTAATCCATTGATCCGATTGCTGCACGATTTGATCATTTAGCTGCTGCTTACCCTCAATCATCTCATCAATTTTCTCTTCAAGCGTTCCAATCGTAATGAATTTATGCACCTGTACTTGTCTCGTTTGACCAATACGGAATGCTCGGTCAGTCGCTTGATTTTCTACGGCAGGATTCCACCAGCGGTCAAAATGGATGACATGATTCGCAGCCGTTAGATTTAATCCTGTCCCCCCTGCTTTAAGGCTTAGCACAAATGCGACTTGAGGGATTTCCTCATTTTGAAATGAAGCGATCATTTCATCACGCTTATGCTTCGGAACAGCCCCATGCAGATAAGGAACTTCAAGCTCGTAACGCTGAGATAGAATTTTTTGAATCTGCTCTCCCATTTCAATATATTGGGTAAAAATGAGACAACGCTCTTCTTGCTCTGCAATATGATCGACGATTTCTACGAGTCTTTCTAATTTACTAGAGCGAGTAATATCCCATTGACGCTTTGAGTGCTGTTGCAATAACAATGCCGGGTGATCGCATAACTGCTTAAGCTTAGTTAATGAGCCTAGAATAAGTCCTCTGCGCTGCATTGGCCCTTCCTTATCCAGCTTATTCAGAAGCTCGCTTACGATGCCTTCATATAAAGAAACCTGCTCTGCAGTTAATGGAATAAAGCTTTTACTTTCTTGCTTTTCAGGCAATGACAACGAGATGCTCGGATCCTTTTTCACCCGTCTTAGCATGAATGGCTTTACCCAGCGCTGCAGCGCCTCAATTTTTTTGGCATCTTTATCTCGCTCGATCGGAGCGATAATCGACTTACGAAATTGATACAGACTGCCAAGATAGCCCGGGTTAATAAAATCATATATCGACCATAGCTCTGTTAAGCGATTCTCCATCGGTGTTCCGGTCAACGCAATGCGATGTCGCGCTTGCAGCTTGCGAATCGCAATCGCCTGTTTCGTATAAGCATTCTTTATGTTCTGTGCTTCATCTAAGCATAAAGAATCCCACTTGATTTGCTGCAAATCCTCACTGTCAATTTGCGCTAACGCATACGATGTTATGACGAGATCTGCATCCTTTATCGATTCGATAAGCTGATGCTCCTTCAGCCGTTTGGCTCCATAGTGCAATACTACGTTCAGATGAGGCGCAAAGCGCTGTAACTCCCGCTCCCAATTCCCAATAACTGAAGTCGGGCAAATAAGCAGGGAAGGGGCATCTAATGCCTGACCGTTCTCTTTAATCGCCGACAAATAAGCCATATATTGAATCGTTTTACCTAATCCCATATCATCGGCGAGCACAGCTCCAAGTCCATAGTTTCGCAAGAACAGCATCCAGGATGCCCCTTGCTGCTGATATGGTCTCAGTTCCCCTAAAAAGAGAGATGGGGTTGGCACAAGAGGAATCTCACTCACATTTTGCAGTTGAATTAACCATTGTTTCAAATGATCATTTAGCTCAATTTCAGTTTCAAGCTCATTCTCGGATTCATCATCGATCCAATCCGCATGCTCACCTCGAAGATGCATTTGCAGCACATCACTGAATGTTAAGCCTTTTTTGCGATGAACTTGCTTTAACCACTTCTTCACTTGAGCAAGATCTTCTGTACTCAAAAACACCCATTGCTCATCAATCTTAACTAGGCGACGGTTGCTGGCCGCGATTTCAAGAAAATCCTGCTCACTTAGCTCTGTCTCACCTAAAGCAAATCGCCAATCAAACTGCACAATTTGATCAAGTCCGAACATCGGCTCAGCAGCTGAACCAAGTGAATGGCGAACCTTCCCTTTAATCTTCAATCTGCGACTGCGCAAGCCTTCCCACCATGCAGGTAGTATTACCTTACAGCCAGCTGCTAGCAGCTGCTGACTTGAAATCTCGAGAAATTGCCATGCCTCTTGCTCTGTCATTGGCTGTTGAAGTAAACCATGATCGTCTACCTGAGGCTGCTGCTCCATAACCTCGGCATAACGAAGTCTTTCACGCTGCAGCTTCTCACCGATCGTAGCTCGCCAATCACTCGGTATGCCAGTTCTAATTCCGTCTGCTTGCTCCATAATCCAGCGTTGTTCATAGTCGTCGTATAAAAGGGTGTACCACTGCTCATCGTCTGCATTGTAGATCGAAGTTCGAAGCATCCAGCTCCCAGCCCTTCCAATCGGTTCATGCAAAGCAATCGCCAGCTTATAAGGCAGTACATCTTCCTTGTATCCGACAGCTGCGAGCCATTCTTCCTCATCTATCACCTTCGTTAACAGCATGCCTTCACCCACATCATCAAGCAGTTCATTCCAGCTATGCTTGACGTCAGACTGAGTAGAAAGCAAGCTATTAATAGCTAAGCCAAGCCATTGATTAACATCATCAAATCCATAATGCTGTGCTTCGTTTAGCCATTGCTCCCAGCGTTGCTCTTGATTAGGCGTTAATACAGCCCGCCAGCTTGTCATCTCTGAGCTCCATGAAGAAGCATCAGGCTCAAATTGTCCATGCTCCAGACAATCAAGCAGTTGATTAGCCATGTTTTGCAGGAGCTGTAATCGTTCACTGTAGACGAACTTAAGCATGCGAAGCGAGCAAGGTGCTGCTAAAAACTCCAACGCTTGAAGAGGAGAAAGTCTTAAAATTGTTCTACCATTCAGCTTGCTTTCCTCAATGTCCGTCCCATACCATGAGCGAGCATCCCAGCCGAATAAATAACTTCTTAGCTGACCATAGGGTGCCTCTCTCCAGCCATCTACACGCAGCACGACTCCATAGCCTTCTTCGTTTTTACTCCATATTCCATCGATCGATAAAGGCGCAAGTCCACTACTTATTTTCATTACAATAGCTTTCCTTTCAATAGCTCCTCTTGAAATGCTCTCAATCGGCTATACTTAAGCTGCATTGCATCAAAATACCGATGCCAAACAACTTGCTTATCTAATTGTTCGTACAGAGACTGCAGCTTTTTCATATGCTTGGCAGCTGTTCGATAGCCTTGACGGTTTCTCGTATGAATAGCCGATTCAATCGCTTGGTGATACATCGGCAGTACGGTCTCAGGTGCATGCTTCTCAATACTTTGAAGTTCCGTTCCTTTAAGTTCCTCTGGCTTCCTGCCCATATACATTTGTAAATCCGCCCACGCTTCATACTTTCCTTGTGCAGCATAGTGCTCGGCAAGCGCTGAGTAGGAATGTGGAAGCAGCATAAGCATTGCGTCTTGCCATCTTTCATCCTCGGGCTGCATGGCTGTTGCTTTACGACAAAGCGTCAAAAATGGACCGACTGAGCGAAGATGATTGCCAGAAGAAAAATACTGGAGTAATTTATCCATCCAAAGCTGCACTTTATCCCAGCGTTGCTCTTGCATTCTGCTTTCAACGATTGGATAAATAAGTCGCTGCACTTTTTCAAACTGACAGTGATCAATATAGCCAATTGCTTCCTCATCCTCACCGGCATTCAGTTTTAGTGCTGCAAGTGAGCCATAGATTAAGTTGCGCATAAACGCACCTTGCTCAGTATCAAGCCGACGTAGTAAGTCTTTATTGAGCTCCAGCTCCTCTTTTTGATGCCCTATAAGCAAACCGATCAAATAATAATGAATATAATCCCATTCGATCGTTGTTTTTTCCGTCTTTGCTGCACAATCATATACAAAAGCAAGAAGCTGATTGATCCATGTAAGCTCGAACGATTGCAGTTCAGTTTCTTTTAACTCTGTTAACAGTTCATATAAATTAGCGATCCATGGCTCTGCAATTCGCTTAAATGTCATTTCATGATAATACCGACTAAAGCTGTCTGATGCCTGCAGTGCACGTTCACCTAAATACAATACATACAAAATAGAAGCACACCAATGCAATCGTTGTATAGTATATGGGCTGTCCTTCGCCAATCCTTTTATTGAGGTTAATGTTTGCGATAAGGGATGAAAAGAGTGCTTACACTTTTTCCAATCGTCTCCAAATTGCTTATTCAGCAACCGAAACAGTTCCACAGGGCTCATGCTTTGGTTGATTAGCATAGCATCGTCAGATTGCTTCACGTGCTGCGAAGCTCTTGTGATACCTAGTAATTGAAAATAAGCTTGCTCAGCAAGCACTTTTCCGTTTTCTAAGCCTTTACTGTATTGAAGGAACAATGCCCCTATATGCTCACAAAAATCGCTACGGTGACATGTGCAGCTGCTATATCGGATGTTTTCTGAGTCTATAACGACTGCATGAAGCTCTATATCTTTTACAATTCCATTGATCATGTTCTTAGCATAAATCGTTATCTTTTGCACCGCTTCGGCTTGGAATAATTGCCACGAACGTTTTACGATCGCAGTATAGCGTCCATCCTGGCACAGCTCATCAAAGGCAGATAATAGCTGATTATAAATTTGCACGCCTCTAGAGTCACCCCACTTCACTTCTCTACATTCTATCTATTATATCAAAAAAACAGAGCTGCTATAATGGTTTCGAATGATTTTGTATATAAGTTAATTAATTCTCATATCAATCCGTCGAATATTCGAATATATAGAAAAAAATACCGAGCCAGGAAGTGAAAAACCTGTACTCGGTATTTTATGATCGGATCGACAAAACATTGCATTGAATAAGCAATATTGTATTGTTGCTCGCTTCCTTCAATCTGAAGAAGTCATCTTTAGCTCGTTCGTTTTAATGGGATCCGCACTTCAAACGCTATCGTTGTTTCATCAAGCGCATGCATTTGGATTTCTCCTTTATATTGCTTCACAATGCTTGCAATAATGGATAAGCCTAGGCCATGGTGGTCCCCAAGCTTTGTACTGAATCCGCTTTTGTATAACGGCAAGTTTATCTTTTCTTTAGCATTCTCACAATAATTGCAAATTTTTAGATGTAGAATATGCTGCTCTTCTCTTCCGTACAGAGTGACATTACGCAAGCTTTCATCATACTTTAACACCTCATCAAAGGCATTATCGATTAGATTGCCAACAATACGATTGATATCTAACGCCTGTCCTGCTAAAGCAGTAAGCTTTACTGCCTTTACATCATGAATAAATTCAATATGATAGGCTTCAGCTTGAGACAACTTGGATCGAATAAGTGCAGCCACTGCTGGATTACCGATATTAATGTAATCATTAATAAAATGTATTTCTCCAGCAATTTCTGCCGTGAACTTCTCGACCTCATCATAATGCTTCAGCTTTATGAGAGAGTGTATCGTTTGCACTTGATTGATAAAATCATGCCGCTGCGAACGAATCGATTGGAACAAGGCATTTATTTCTTCAATATAAGTATCTTGCGCTACTTTCACTGCCTCTTCACGCAAATTTTTAAAGTAGTTCATGACGAGAATAACTGCTGGCACCATAACAGCTGTAATCATTAGCGTAAGTAATGCTACGCGTATGACGCTTTCTCTCATGCTTTGTGCGATATACTCGTAGTTTGCAGTAATGACGAGCACATAGCCTTCCATTGGCTGACCTTCCTCGTCAACCATTGCTAACCGCTCTTCTTCAACGGATACAGGGATAAACATTTTGTATGTGTACGCATCTTTAGTTCGTTCTGTGCGAATGAATCGCTCACCATTATTGAACGCTTTTCGTACATCAAGCTCATCGTACTTTGACTTATAATTGTAGCTTCCGTATAGCACCGGGCGCTGTACGATATGCTTGCGCGTGCTGCCATCTTCCTCGATCGTCACTTTATCGTTAGGGAACGTAAGGGGATTGACTATGCTAATCTCAAGCAAAGATTCATTAGAATGAATCAAATCCTCAAACAATCGATCAAGTCCTGTTGCCTCATTGTATATATTAACAGCCGTATAGTCGACGTACGGGTCAATCATATAGTTGGTCGTGCCATCATAAAAGTATCCCCATTTATAAATATTCGTATAGTCGGTTGAGGAAACCTCATAAGGTCCAGACCAAAAATTCGGTAACGATGTTCCTAGCCATTCTTCATCAATGTTTTTCCCAGCAAATAACTCTTGAAATATACGGTGCCAAGGATCCCAAGAAGCGGTGCTTTTATTAATCTGCTTCGGATCAGACGATTGATAGAGTAAAATATCATTATTTTCTAGCTTTTTCAAAAGCGTAATATGCGACAAATCCAGCTCCTTAGCAAGCTCTGTAAGCTGCTCCGCAGAAATATTTTCCACATCATCATCCAGCGCATATTTAGCTGCGATTGATGCGGCACGAAGCTCTCGACTAATTTGTTCCTCAAAGAGATCAAGACCAATCCGCTTTTGCTCAGCGGCTTGTCTAATTTGAGCGCCTAATGAAATCAATTGCTGCTCAAGCTCTTGCTGCAGCAAGTAGCGAGTAATATAGAAAAACACTACATTATTAATGATAACAAGCAGGACGATGCTGCTAATCGCGATTAACCATATATTTCTTCGCATTATAACTCCTTCTAATTATAGCAAATAAAAATCCGTAACTCTTATATACTACCATAGAACTAGTCATTTCGTCTGTTTAAATTATTCACTACAATTCGTTCTATTGCTACTAAACTGACAAAAAGACAAGTGATTGTCCAATCATACCTTCTCATTCAAATCGTACCATATTCTATTAGATAAATATATTCCATAATCATAGAATGCACCATACGATTTGCCTAGAACGCAAATAAAGCCAGCAAAAGTGCTAGCTTTATTTCTATTCAATGACATATGACGCATACTCGTGTGGAATAGTTACAATCGCGACTGTACCTACTGCTTTTTGACTAGATAAGTAGATCGTACCATTATGAAAATCCACTATTTTTTGCGCGATGGACAACCCAAGCCCTGTATTTGTAACATCTTCTCTTTGTTCTCCAACATAATATCGATCAAAAATTTGCGAGATATGCTGTTCGTCTATCCCTTCCCCTGTATCGGATATTGTAACGGTACATTGCTCATCATCGCTGCTTACCTCGATTACGATTACACCACCCACTTCCAAATGCTTAATCGCATTAGACAGCAGATTCGTCCATACCTGCATCATAAGCACCTGATCTGCATCGATTATAGCGTAATCAGGTGCTTTTATCGTTCCCATTATTTGTTTGCTTGTAAGCTGCCATTCAAAAAGTTGGAGCAGCCTACGCAGTTGATTCTTCACATCATAGCGTCGCCTCGTAACTGCTCGATGCTTATGCTCCAATCGTGACATGAATAACAGCTGATCGGTTAGCGCAGACAATTGCATCGTTTCCGCACGAATCATTTCCGCATAATGGCAATGCTGCTGATTTGCTATATTTTTCTCTATCAGCATTTCTGCAAAGCTTTGGATGGAAGCAAGTGATGTCTGCACTTCATGAGACACATTAGCGGAATAATCTTTGGCTGCCTGCTCTGAAAGAGTTAATTGCTGCTGTTCTAGACGCATAAGCTGGATATGCTGCTCTAGTCTAGCTCGATACCGTAATGATCTCACTAGCAAGCCTAATAAAGCAATCACCATCATAGTAAGCAAAGTAGATGCAGCTTGAAAGAACTGTAGCTTGACTACTAGAAGTTCAGCTGCAGATTGATAATTCATGGTGCTAGTCATTTGGTAAACACCTCTAGCTTATAGCCTATTCCTCTTATCGTATGAATCTCAAAGCTATCTTTATAATTGGCAAATCGCTTTCGCAATCGTTTAATATGTACATCCACTGTACGTTCGTCTCGTGCATAGTCCTCTCCCCATATTAGACGTATTAACTCGTCTCTAGCGAACAATCTGCCTGGGTATTGAGCAAGCTGTGCAAGCAGCTCGAATTCTTTAAGCGGCAACACTAGTATCATATCTCCGTCGGTTATTTCATGATTCTGCCGATCAATAACAAGACTATTCATCCGAATTTTATCACTTGAAGCGATAGAATATCGGCGGAATAATGCTTTAATCCGATACAACAGCTCCACAAGCTCAAAGGGCTTAGTTACATAATCATCTGTTCCACTTAAGTAACCTTGCTCCTTGTCTTCCAGCTGATGGCATGCCGAAAGCAAAATAATCGGGATATCATAATCATTTCTTATATGCTCGCATACTTGCAAGCCATCTACTACTGGCATCTTCACATCTATGATTGCCAAATCAATTTGCTGCTGTCTCATAAGCAGCAGTGCTTCCTCTCCATTGTAGGCTTCAATTACTTTAAAGCCTTCTCTGGTCATATAATGATTTAACAATGCTCGATTATTGGCATCATCATCAGCTACTAAAAGATGCTTCATAGCAATTCTCCACCTCCAAAACCTTTTCATGACCAATCTGTACATTTCATCAAATATAAAAAGTACGGGTTGAGCATAAGAAAGCTTACTTTCATTAAGTGAATTCCTATAATTGTAAAGCACCGTTTATTAGTAATGGCTTACTAATATTTACAATCAATGATAATGATAATCAATATCGAATCTTTTGTAAACCACTACTTTTGCGCAAGTTCTGGATACAGCATCGGCAATAATGCATCCATTGCCTCTATAGCAAGCAAATTCCCTGTAGTCCCGAACAACGCTTCTTCAAGATCATACACACGGCCATTTTGTACAGCATTAAAATGCTTCCATATATCATTCGTTTTAAATTCTTCGTCAAACATTACGACGACTTCCTCTGGCATTCCATGAGCTGCACGCAATATAACATCTGGATTGGACTGGAATAAGTACTCCGTATTAGACGCTAAATATTCAACAGTTTCTCCTTGCACGATGTTGACGCCATTAGCAAGCCTTACCAAATCGCCTATATAGGAGCTTTCCGTAGCTACCAGATAACTGCCGGGAATCCCCATCAAAATCAATACTGTCGGCTTTTCATAGTCAGCTGTTAGCTCTTCTATTTCTTCAAGCTTCTGCTCAAATGTACCTACTAGCGCTGCCGCCTGTTCATTACGATCGTATTTGGCACCGAGGTCAATAATGGCTTGATTCATGGAGCCGACGCTAGTCAGATTAAGAAAATTTGCATCGATGCCTGTATCCTCAAACACAGGCTTTAGATCATATTCAAGCGTTGTAACCGACAGCACCTCGGTAGGATTCAGTGATTTCACCAGCTCCATATCTGGACTCATCGGATTGCCTACACGCGTAACATGATCATATCTTTCCGGCAGCACTTTTACGCTGGTCGGTACCCCAACTGCATCCAGCTCCAGCGCATCAAGCATTTGTGTAATCGCTACCGTTGTAGACACAATACGAGGTTCTGTCTGCTGTGAAACCGCTGCGGGTTCCGCTTCTAATACCGAGTTAGCATTTTGCTCATTCAAGTTTTCTTCTAATGCTTTATTGGTAGCAACAGGCTGCTCATTCTCTTTATTCTGCCCACAGCCTGATAGCATAAAAAGAAGCAGCAAGCCAACTAAGGCTAGCATAAGTTTTTTCATCTTCTTACCTCCTGGAATTGAATTGCATAGCTCCCCTATATGAGCGAAAAGGGGACAGCTCACTGTCCCCTTCAAGGCTTACTTTACAAAAGTAATCTACATACACGCGACATGAGCAGTCATTCGTTAGCTATAACTTTGTCATATCCAGCACACGCATAATAAGGGTTAATGCTTCGGCTCTCGTTGCAGAAGCACTCGGCTCGAAACGATTACCGCCTTTTCCACTAACAAGTCCTTCGTTTACTGCTACTGCAATCTCTTTCTTCGCCCATGCAGGAATATCTGCAACATCGTTAAAGCTTAGTGTTGCCGATTCCTTCACGTCCAGATCAGCTGCTCTCGCAACGATTACTGCGAGCTCTGCGCGTGTTATGTTGTTGCCGCCCCGGAAGGTTTGATCGCTATAGCCGCCAAACAGACCTGCAGTTACAACACGATTAACGTGTTCCTCTGCCCACGAAGGAATAGCCTTCTGATCTGCAAATGAGCTCGCTGGGCTTTGTTTACTTAGTTTTAAAGCCCTACTGATCATTACTGCAAATTCTGAGCGACTAATTACAGCGTTGGGCTTAAACGTTCCGTCGATGTAGCCATCTGCAATACCCAATTGTACAGCACCCTCGATCGCTGCTTGTGCCCAGTGTCCCTCAACATCGCTGAAGCTTATTCCTTCTACTGGCTGCTCATTTTGAGAGTCTTCATTCGTTGCATCGTCAACAGCACCAGACTGATCATCATCTACAGCGTCAGGCTGGTCACCATTTTCTAATCCACTCGGGAAACCGACATTGCCTTCTTTTGTCGGTACTGCTGCATCATCAGCTACTGCAGTAATCGTATCCGTAAGGAATTTGAATCGTATATCATAATCATGAATGTATTCGAATTTAATTGTGTCAATTACCCAGTTGATACTAATCCAAGCTGGATGAATCACCGATAAATCTTCAATCTCAAACGTAACGACACGACTATTGTTATCCGCGTTTTCACTAGTGACGATCCCGTCCCGACCATCTATTTTAAGTCCAACAATTTCCTTACTTTGCAGCACAGTAAAAGAAATCGATTGCTTGTTTTCTTCAACTTTTAGCAACGCAGGGCTAACTAAATATTGAGCAGACATCGAAGTTTTATCCTCGTTGGCATATAGTATCGTGTAATCAATATAATAGCTTCCGTTCTCCAATTGGTCGCCATTAGCAATAGCGTCTACACTAGCATTTGCTTTCGCCAATTGACCAAAGCTTGCAGAAGAAGCAATGATCAAAACTGCAACAACAAACATTTGCAGCATTTTATTTTTTATTGCTTGAGACATTATGTTCACTAGATACACTCCTTAGCTCAATGAGCATTTCTATTTTTCAAAAAGAGAAGTCAGTTGACACTGTCCGCAGTTATGCAGCGTTCGATTTACGTTTGCGATATATAGCAATCGTAATTACACTAGCGATAAGCAATACTGCGAGAAAAGAAATAATAATGATTCCATTCTTCTTGCTAGATTCAGGAGTAACACTTGCAGACATCACACCATCAATACTGTCTGCAACTGCCCCATCTAGTGCTGGAGTCAGCTTTACTTCTTCGTTATCCGTTAGCGTATTTTCTTCAGCTAGCTCCTCCGCAACAGATTCATCTAAGCTCTGTTTGCTCTGTTCAGATCCTGTAGTGTCGTTATCTTTATTCACTTGTTCAGCTGTTGCCGTATTAGTGTCTTGTACAGTCTTGCTTTCGTTATCTACAGTCTGATTTGAAGATTGGTCATCATCTTTGTCAGCTGTTCCAGCTTTGGAATCTGTTGCAGCAGCAGTCGAAGCAGGGGCTGACGTTGCTTCTGCAGCTTTTGCTTCATCTTTTTTCTCAGCATTTGTACTGTCCTTTGTCGGGTTAGATGGCTTCATACTAGATGATCCTGCTTTAACTTCAGAAGCTGTTGCTTTTTCGGTTGGCTTAGAGGTAGCCGTTGCTTTTGCAGTCGGTTCTGGCGTTGCAGCAGCTTCAGGCTCACTAATAAGCTTTAATGAATTCGTATCAAAAACAAAGCGAATCGTATAGTCATGATCATAATCGATCTCCGGAACTGTCACGTGAATCTGAGACAGCATCGGCTTATCCACACTGTCGATTGTAAATTGTGTTAGTCTTGTGTTTGCTGATTCATCGCGGCTAATAACCTTCGAATCAACAAAACTGCTTCCGCTTGGAACCTTAAACTGCGTTACCCACTCACTATGGTTGACTGTCATCTGCACCGTAATTGCACCACCACTTACAATTAGCGTCGCTGGTTTATCCCAGTAGTCGTTTGCCATAGAGACAGATTCATCGTCAGGTTTCTTAATCGTGTAATCAATCGTATACGTGCCATCGCCAAGCGTGGACGCATGAACTGATTCCGTTGCCGTGAACAACACAGCAAAACATGCAAGCAGCATTAGCAATCCTATCATTTTTTGTTTATGCATGCATTTCCCGTCCCTTTTCATTTACCAATTGCAACGTTACTTCTTTATTACAGATCGAGTAAGCGTATAATAAACGTTAAAGCTTCGGCACGCGTTGCAGTTCCGTCTGGGTCGAAACGATTGTCTTCTTTCCCTTTAATAAGGCCGGCTTTCACAGCTGCAGCCACTTCCTTTTGCGCCCATGCCGGGATTTGTGCAGCGTCTGCAAAGCTAAGTGACACTTCTGCATCCAAAGCCAAATTAGCAGCTCGTGCCACCATTACTCCAAGTTGAGCGCGAGTCAGTGGATCGTTCGGACGGAATGTAGAATCTGCATAGCCTTGAATAATACCTTTAGCAACTACTTGAGAAACATCATTCTGCGCCCAGCTTGGGATAGTTGCAAAATCTTTCAATTCAGCAGAATCAACTGCTCCCTCCAGCTTCAATGCACGACTGATCATTACCGCGAATTCGCTGCGAGTCACCGTTTCATTAGGTCGGAAGCTGCCATCAGAATAGCCATTTACAATACCTAGCTTAATAGCTCTTACAATACTTGCCTTAGCCCAATGATTGTCTACATCGCTAAAGACCAGATTCTTTTGACCGGTATTATCATTCGTTGATGTAGAGCTATCCTCTTTTTCTTCACTGTTTGCCTCTTTATTCTTTTCCTCTGTTGAATTCTCTTCCGTTCCTCCTGTACTGCCTCCGCCTTTGTATTCATCAACTTTCCCTTCATCCACTCCAGTATTTCCATCTACGTCTGATCCTGGAACTTTTGGATTATTCTCAGTTAAAGCAATAGCCGAGGATTCGTCGAACAGGAATTGAATGTTATAAGAATGATGGTAGTTGAAAGCATCCCAATCAATTCGCACGGTACCGTTCATCTTGCTTGAAAGGGATGAAAGCGTAAATGAAATGACTCTCGTATTAAGCTTCGTATCACGGCTGACAACCTTTTCACTTTGACCGTTCAACGTAAATGATTTAATCTCTGCACTTTGCAAAACTGTGAACATTACTGTACGCTGTGAGCCCTTCACCTTGACTAATGCGGTAGTATTTACATAGTCAGCTGCCATAGAATTAGCGTCTGTTCCATCTTTCAAAATTCTGAAATCTATATAGTAATTTCCATCTGCAGGGTATACTGGGCCAGAGCCTGAACCTGGGCTGCCTGTTCCCGGGCTACCTGTTCCTGGATTACCGGTTCCTGGATTTTCAGTATTTCCTCCATCAATTGTTTTTTTGAAGGTGTCAAAAGCACTATTTAAGCGAGAATACGCTTCATCCGTATCCGATTGCTCGGCAGGGATGCGTACTGCCTCTTCGTTCGCCTTCACAATTGCGTTGTGCAAAGCTGTCTGGGCAAGCTCGGTATATTCACCTTTCTTCTCGCTCTTTAAGGACGCCTCATAAGCGTTAAACGCCTCTTTAATTAATTCATACAATTTAAGATTGTTGACATCATTAATGTTCAACCGAATATTCTGCGTTTGGTCATATTGCTCGTCGGATATAACAACTCGCGCTTGAACATCGATAAGCTCAGCAAGGCTACTTACTTCGAATGAAACCGTACGTTCATCTAAGTTTTTATCCTCGCTGACAGTAACAGCCTCTACGTATTTGTCGTCTGATTTAACCTTGAACTCCGTAACATTTGAACTATCGATCAGTTTCAATGTAACTTCAACATTTCCATTATCCTTAGTAACAACACGAGCTTGATTAACGATAAAGTCGTTTAAGCTTGAGAATGCTGCCTCCGTCCCATGAGCTGCAATTACATAAACATCTTTAGTAGCTGCCGATTCAAATGTATCTACCGCACTCTGCAATGCATGCGTTGCTTTTAGAATTTCTTGCCTTGGTGATGATAGCTGTTTACCCGTTTCTTCAGCTGTTGCAATCGCAAGCTGTAGTTTTTCGATCTGAGCAGCTGAATGCTGACCCGTCTCTGTACCTTCTGTCGCTAGCTCAAGAGTCGCTTTAGCAGATGCAATCAGATCATTCAACGAATCTAAATACGCTTTGTTGAAGCTAATAAATACCGTTTTGCGTTCTTGTTCTGGCAACTCCATTGGATATTGAAGAGTCCATAAGCCTTGCCATAGCTCATCTGTTTGCAAATATGTACTATTTCCACTTCTCACCTCCGACTGATAAACCTTGATCGTCTCGCTATGCTCCCCAGATAGCACGGAATTGAATAAAGGGGCGTTCGTCAGATCAGCATTTTTAACTGCACGAGCTGGCGTAGCTGCCCATCTAGAGAAAAATCCGTCTACTGCTGATGGAGTATTCGTCCGAATCGACGAATCCGTCAGTTCACTAGCAGTATCATAAAAAGCAAAATTAGCGAAGGCACGATAGTAGTCAGGTCCAGCTTGTTGAATCAAGACTGCATTGGGGCTAATATCACCCGCATGTGGAGAGGTCTTTGCATCCTTCTCCAAAGAATCCAACACGATAATTTCGATATCGCTTGCAGCTAAACGCTGTTTTTCTAGTAGCTCCCAATTACTAGCATAATTTGCTGTATTGAGCGCTTCATTTACTTCATTCTGAGCCGCTTCAATATTATCTACGACGAGCTGGGCATTAACAATTTGTTCTTGTATCTTTGCAACTGGCCCCTTAAAGACATCTCCAAAAAATTCTACAGGTAAGTATTCTCCATCAGATACAGGAAAATAGCGAACGTCTTCAGGCACGCCTGCTTCACGCTCAGCACCGTCCATCTTACCTTCGACCCATGCAGTAGCTGTTTCAATCCATTGCACTAGTCTTGATTTATCTACTGTAACTACAGGATTTGTTGGTTCCTCTTCTTCACCACCTGGATCTTCCGGAAGGGTAATATCACTTACAGCAATTTCTAGCTGCGCATTGTACCAGTGATTGTAAGGGGTAGGTAGACCAAAGTAATTTTCAGTATCATTAATGTGCATTAGAACATCTTGCTTTTTCCATATATCTTCGATCACAAATTGCACAACTACGTGATCTGCATTATCCGCATCACGAACAATAACCGATTCATATCCTTCTTGCCCATTTGCTGTTTCTATTCCATTTTCATTAGTAATTACCGCCTTAACAGTACCTGCTTTACGAGCGGCCAAATAAGCAAAAGTAGCATAGTTAGCTTTACTCACTTCATGCTCAAAAACTGCTGTTCCATTATTAATGATCAGCTTACCACTGTCTTTCGCCATAAATGAATCTGCCGCTGAATTATCGGAAGTACCGTCTTTAACATAACGATAGGAAACCGAATATTCTCCATCAGGAATAACCGTTCCAGATTCAACATAGGCCGACACGGAGGTTGGCAGTGCTATACCGATTACTAAGGCTGTAATCAATAATAAAGCAAATATTTTATTTAAACGCTTCAACATAAAAACTCCCTTTAGTTATATTTTTTATAATCGTACGTTTATTTCATTGTGTTTGTTAACTATGGCAGCAGGTAAAAGAGCGTTCTGCCTATACAGAGCGCTCCTTTACTCAATTTACAATAAAATACTTAGCCCCAAATAATCGTTAGCGGATACCATGTGTTGTGATACGGAGCTACAACAACATGCAATGACAACTCAACAGATGCAGAACTGCTGCCTGGGAAAGTTATCGTAGTTGTATTCGTAGTTGCATTGTAAACTCCTGAGTACGTTACTTCGCTAACTTTAACTTCAGGAAAGTAGTTTCCAGTTAATGTAATCGTTACATTTCCGCCTGACTCCGTTGCATTTGCATTAATATAGCTGCTGGAATGCGCATGATATGCATCTTCATACTCAAAGTAATAGTTATAGCTGTTGTATGGATTCGCGAAAGCAGAAGCTGCCATTGCGAGCATTAGTACCAAAGCGACCATCATCAACCCAACTGATCTTTTCATTGTTTTCACCATCATAAAACACTCCTTTGAATATAAATGAATGATTAAAGCTTGCTGTTTACACATGCTGCTCTCTTGCATATGTTGACAATGAACATATGAAGCACAATCAGAGTATCAACCGCAGGCATTCCTCCTCAATTTCTTAAATGTTTTAACTGGATCGTCACAAAAAATATTTTTTCAGATAATGATAATCATTATCAATTGATGATCAAAAAAAATGATGTGACACAGCTCGGATGTACCGGTAACATCCTGTATTTATACAGTAAAATGTATAAGCTCTCCAGCTATTTACAAATCTACATAACAATTATGAACGGAATATGAATTTTAGATTACAGTTTCATATTCCGTTCAGTTTCCTGCTTATTTACTATTGCTAGTCTGGATAGCTTGATTGTTAAGCTTTTTCTTAGATGGAACAAAAAGAGTGAACACTAAAGCAATAACCGCTAGTATGGTCATCAAATAATAAGCATCGCTTGATCCTAATATCGAAGCTAATGCATGAACAGATTCAACAGTAGCTTGTTGTGTGTCCTGCAGCAACGTATTCGCATGTTTTGTCGTTTGTGCAGTAAAGACAGTAACGACTATAGCAGTGCCAATCGCACCTGAAATTTGGCGTACCGTATTATTTACAGCTGTACCATGGGTTACAAGCTTTTTAGGTAAAGCATTCAGTCCGGCCGTATTCAACGGCATTGTAATAAAACTCAATCCTATACGCAGGAAAATAGTACGAATCATTAAAAATATAAAGGTTGTTGTTTCCGTTAAATCTGTTACAACCCACATGGAAGGAATGATAAATATTAATCCAGTAATAAACAGTGGCTTTGCACCAAAACGATCGTACATCTTTCCTGTGACAGGTGACATAAACGCATTCACAAGTGCACCTGGAAGTAATAGCAGTCCTGCATCAAATGCAGTAAATCCTCTACCATCTTGCAAGTAAATCGGTAATAAAATCATATCCGCGTACATCATCATCGTTACAATAACATTAATAATCGAAGTCATCGTAAAAATTTTATTGTTAAAGACAGATAGGTTGAGAAGTGGATCTTCAGCTCTAAGCTGTCTTAAGCAGAACAATACTGTAATTATAATACCTGATGCTATTGTTATCATTACTACATTGTCATTCCAGCCATGACTTCCCGCATTACTAAAGCCATATAATATTAGACCAAAACCGAGCGTCGATAAAACAACACTTGTTACATCCAGCTTAACCGTAGCTGTATCAGAAACATTAACTAAATTTTTCATGGCGAGTATAATAACGATCAAAACTAACGGGATAAGCCCGATAAATAACATACGCCAAGAATAATATTCAATAACAAAACCAGCTAATGTTGGAGCAATCGCTGGGGCGAATATCATAGCTAGTCCAATCAATCCCATCATACTGCCTCTTTTTTCTTCTGGAAACATGAACATAACGACACTCATTAACAACGGCATTATAATCCCTGCACCAATTGCTTGGACCATGCGGCCAATTAATAATACTGAAAAGTTGGGTGCGGCTGCACATAAAATAGAGCCTATTAATAGAAACAGCATAGAGCTTATAAATAATTGACGTGTGGAAAAACGTCGCATTAAGTATGCAGTAATTGGGACAAGCACCCCATTCACTAACATAAAGCCTGTGGATAGCCATTGCACAGTTGTTGCAGTTACAGAAAATACATCCATTAAATTACTCAACGCCACGTTTAATAACGTTTGATTAAGAGTAGATAAAAAACAACCTAATATTAATACGATTAGTAATACTTTTTTGTTGATAGCTTGTGACATAAGGGATTCCTTTCCTTGTTTGCTTTTTTGACACAGTGTCGATAAAATAAATAGTATCAATTTTTCGTCGGAAAGCCTATTTACAATTTTTCAAAACGTGTTAACTAAACGACACTTTCATAACATTCATCTATGAATTTAAATATAATAGACAAAGGAGCTTTAAATTGACGAAACTAAAAAAGCCGGATCCACGTGCTATCCGTTCAAAGCAAATGATAAAAGAAGCTGTTGTGGCCCTCTTAATTGAAAATCCCGACATTTCAAAGCTTACAGTATTAAAAATAACGTCGCAGGCTGGGCTCAATCGAGCGACGTTTTATTTACACTTTTTAGATATACATGATTTATTAAAGCAAATTGTATATGAGATCTGCGACGACTTGTCGTTGCAAATCTCTCCTCTCCTACAGCTTAACAGCTTAGATCAACAAGAGAAGCTTATTACTTTTCTAGATTATTTTTACTCGCATAGAAAGCTGTTAGCTGTGCTATTTGAGCACCCAGGATTTAAAAAGAAATTGCATATGGTGTTAAGGGATTCATTTATATTGCAACATGAAGCTAATGAGATCGATACTTCGAAAAAAAATTTATCTATGGATATCTTCGCAGCGTCTACACTCGGAATCATTATGTGGTGGATCAAAGATGGGAATCAACATAGCTCCGAATATATAGCCAGTCAAATGATTGAACTGTATCGTTAAAAAGAGGCAATAGCCATGACGATGACTATTGCCTCTTTCTTATAGATTTATCTACTTTATCTTATTATTTCTACTAGTTTTTCTAACATAATAGATCGTGTACAACATAATAAACCATATCGGCGTAAGCAATAATGCCAGGCGCGTTTCATTCGAAAATAACATGACGATTAACGTAAGTCCGAATAATGCAAGTACTCCATAATTGATTGCTGGAGTAAGTGGAGCCTTAAACGCAGAAGCAGCATGGAGCTCAGGCTTATTCCGTTTATAGCGGATATGACATATTAATATCACTCCCCATACCCAAATAAAGCAAATCGCACTAATCGTCGTCACGATACTAAACGCTTGATCTGGAATGAACTTGCTCAGCAACGCACCAATTGAAACAACAGTAGTCGAAGTGTACAACGCCCGATTCGGAACATGATTGCGATTAAGCTTACTTAGAAATAACGGAGCCTGCTTATTTACACTTAAATTAAATAATATTCTACTGGTCGAAAACATCCCACTATTACATGCCGAGGCAGCAGACGTCAATACGACAAAATTAATCATTCCCGCAGCAATCGGAATCCCAATCAAGCTAAATGTTTTCACAAACGGGCTTTCCGATGGATCCAGCTCTGTCCAAGGATTCACACACATCAATACGATTAACGCACCAACATAGAAAAATAAAATACGCAGTGGAATTTTATTAATCGCTGAAGGAATATTTTTTTGCGGATTGGAGGTTTCAGCAGCGGAAACACCAATCACCTCCACACCTACATAAGCAAATACAACCATTTGAAAGGCAAGTAAAAAACCTGATAGACCGTTAGGGAATAAGCCACCATACTCCCACAGATTACGAACGGTAACCGTTCCTGTATCCGTTTTGAAGCCAATAACAAGAAGAACAATACCTACCGCTATAAGAGCAACGATCGCCACAATCTTAATGAGTGCGAACCAAAACTCCATCTCTCCGAAGCTTTTAACGGATAAAAGATTACAAAGCAATAGTATTACGAGACAAATAAGTGCAGGTATCCATTGTGGTATATCAAACCAATAATTAACATATACACCGACGGCTATAATATCAGCCATTGCAACCATAATCCAACAAAACCAATACGTCCATCCGGTAATAAAGGCTGCTCTTGGTCCTAGATAATCCTCTGCAATATCGGTAAAAGATCGGTAGCCAGCTTTAGAAAGTAAAAGCTCACCGAGCGCCCGCATAACAAAAAATAATGCTATACCAACAATTAGATAGGCAAATATAATCGATGGTCCTGCTTGTTGAATTGCTTTACCAGAGCCTAAAAACAAACCGGTACCGATTGTCCCACCAATTGCAATTAGCTGAACATGCCGATTTTTCAAATCTCTTTTTAATTCCTTTTGTAATTCTTGCTGTGCCATACAAAACTCTCCTTATTACTACATATGTGAAAATGCGCACGTACTTCTAGGACAATAAAAAAAGAGAATGGATTATCTCCACCCTCTCACTCATAAGAAAAGTAACTAAAATTTGTTATGCTCAGCTAGCTGTAAATAACAAAAACGATTTATATTACTCTTCTGTCCTTTTGCCTGAGATGGTGAACCCTTCGGCGCCGCTACAATAACGGTCTCTCCAGAAGCTGCTCCTGTTATAGTACGATCCATAACAATCATAGCTTTCTTTATATGATATTTTAATTAATAATTATTGTACAATCGTACGCCTCATCATCGTATTTGTCAACAAATCATTCAACACAAAAAATGAGAGCTTATTTAGCTCAGTCGATCGAGCTAATAAACTCTCAAGCCTTGCATTCACATGGCAAATGATATGAGTTAGTTACAAAGTGGCAAGAGCGGCTAGATCTTCAACTCTCCCATCTTAATTAACTCTACAACTGCTTGCGAACGACCTTTCACATTCAACTTCTGCATTACATTGGAGATATGATTCCTCACAGTTTTCTCACTAATGAAGAGCTGCTGAGCAATATCTCTAGTTGTTTTATCCTGCACGAGTAACTCGAACACCTCGCGCTCACGATGAGTTAAAAGAAACTTGCTTTTATGGTCGTTGTCCCTCAATGTGTTTCAGCCCTCCTTGCCAGGGTGTTATGGTATACCAAGGTCAAGGGATACAGTCAACATATAATATGTCTCGATCGAGGGGTTTGTTACCTATCCGACAAAAATAGGCGTAGACAAATTATTGACGAAACACCCATTTCTTCGTTCCAATGAATTGAACGACTACAATAAGCGCAGTCGCTGCAAGCTTACTCCATAGCTTCGACCATTCCAGTCCTTCGATTAAAAGCGTAATAAGCAAGCTAGATAGGCACAACGTCAACAAATTCCAAATAACAAAGCGAACGACGATAGCACGCGAGTGCTTCTCCTTCTTTTTCGTGCGAAATGTTATTGCGCGATTCCACACATAGCTGTTCAGCATCCCGGCTGCATAGGCTACAATATTGGCCAGCACATAGGCTACTGAAAACTGAAGCAAAAGCCAGTACACCGCAATATCTACAGCTGTATTAAGTACACCAATCATACCGAACGATATAAATTGAACTATTGCTTTAGGCGGTGCAGCTTGCTCTTTCACTTTTCCTAACTCTTTCATCGTTGTCCCTCGGCTTGCTGAACTTGTACCCTTTGTTCATCTTCTTGGCCTACTGCTTCCCGTACAATATAGAGCGGGCGATTTTTGGTTTCATCATAAATTCGACCGATATACTCGCCGATCACTCCAAGCAGAATAAGAATGATCCCGTTAAATAGCAAATTAATCGCAACAATACTTGCCCAACCCGCTGTCGTCGACTCTGTAAACAGACGCTGATACAGCACGATTAGCAAGTAGATAAAGCTAACAAACGAAATCGTAAAGCCGATATAGCTCGCAATACGCAAGGGCTTATACGAGAATGACGTAATCGCATCGAGCGCGAATTGAAGCATACGCTTAAGCGGATATTTGGTTTCTCCAGCAAAGCGTTCCTCACGTACAAATTCAACGCTTGTTTGTTTAAATCCGATCCAGCTAATAAGTCCGCGAACAAAGCGATTTTTTTCCTTAAGTCCTTTTAGCACGTCGCACACTTTGCGATCAATTAGTCGAAAATCCCCTGTATCATTAGGGATATCCACACTCGTCAACGCACGCAGCGTACGGTAAAACATCATAGCTGTCGTTTTCTTGAACCATGTTTCTCCCTTACGCTTAATTCGCTTTCCATATACGACCTCGTAGCCCTCACGCCATTTCTCGATCATTTGTAGCATAATTTCCGGCGGATCCTGCAGATCAGCATCTATAATGATAATCGCATCACCACGAGCATAGTCCATCCCTGCAGTAATTGCGATCTGATGACCAAAATTGCGAGAAAAATCTATAAGCACAACTTCTTTATGCTCATTAGAAAGCTCTCGAATGATATCAGCAGAACGATCCTTACTCCCATCGTTGACGAAAATCAACTCGTAACGATCACCCGTTGAATCCATTACCTCTTTTAGCCGTGTAAACGTCGTTCCAATTACTTCTTCTTCGTTATACATCGGAACGATAACACTTATAAACGATTCTGACATCGTTTACCTCCTTATCCTTAGTTTGTCCTAAAATAACCATGAAGGGAACCAGCGTAATACGTTGATAATATAGCTTTCTGCTACTGGCATTCCTGAAAGTGCAGGGTAGAACATGACGAACAGCACCACTGCTGCTGCGATAAAGCTATACCGCACTTTACTGCTCCATTTGTATTTCTCCTCTAACACTTTAAATATATACATAATGCTAACGATCATAAATGGCACCATCGCAAAATAATGATATAGGAATGTTTCACGCGGCACTAGCATCCAAGGAACATATTGTGAGAAGTAAGCGATAACTAGCATAATCGCCATCTGATCCTTGCGTCTAATGCTTATGACAGTCGTTGCAAGCATCGTAAACAAGCCTGCCCACCATATAATCGGGTTACCAAAAGCGGCTATCGTAGAGCGCATTCCTGCAAGCGGCGCTGAATCAAGGTAATACCACACCGGTCGCTTCATGAATGGCCACTCCCACCAAGTAGAGGAGAATGGATGCGAAGAGACGAGATTGCTGTGGTAATTGTACATATTAACTTGATAATCAATAAGCGCTTTAAGAGTATATCCACCTTCTAGCGGCTTCAATACGGGAATATTCGCTAGTGCATAGATGCCGAATGGAACTGCAATGTAAAACAATAGACATATTGCTAATGTAGAGATCGTGTACGGAACGAATCTAGCTCTAATCGCTTGTGCTTGTGCGAGCAGACCGTCTTGCGACTTCTCACGTTTAATCTTGCCAAGCAACACCCCAGCGCTGCGATACTCGAAAAAGCGATAAAGCAGCGATATTGCCAGCATAATCGCCAGCCCCGCTCCTCCATAGAATACGATCCATTTGGAAGCGATGCCTAGACCGAAAAACAATCCTGCTAACCCAAGCGGAATAAATGTTTTCAGCAGTTTATCCCGATAAAAATTCATACGCGCATATTGATTCATAAAATAAAACATAAGCATAATGAACAGCACGGCGTACACATCTATCGTTGCAATTCTCGTCTGTGTAAAATGCATAAAGTCTACAGCATATAGCAGCATAGCACCTGTTGCATACGATGTTCTACGTAGAATTGCTTTAGCCATCATAAAGATGATAGGCAGCATTGCGGCTCCACATATCGCACCGACAATGCGCCAACCAAACGGACTTAGGCCGAACAGCTGGATTCCTAAAGATATTAATATTTTACCGAGTGGTGGATGCGTGCTTTCATACGCTTTTATTCCTTCCAAATGCTCATACGCGGTTCGCGCATGATAGATTTCATCGAAGTAGCTGCCCACCATATACGTGTGGTGAAATGGAACGATGCTTTGTTCGTCGATGAGGCTACTTGCTGCTCCACGAGCTGCGCCTTGCGGCTCATACACTGATGTGATCTGCACAGGCAGTGGAGATTGAGAGCCTTGCCCGAAAATACCAACTTCATGCAAGCTAAAGCCAATCTTCGAAGGCTGGAGCTTTACGTATCGTGCTGTAATCTGTACATCCGCTTCTTTCCACAAAAACACAGCAACATGATCATGATTAATGATTTGCTCATCCGACCAGTTTTCCCCGTCATTAGAGAAGGTATAGCGATATTCGCCATCTCCAACACCGCCGAACGCAATGACCCGCTGAAGCTGCTTCGGCTCTCCGAGATCAAAAACGATGTAATCGTCGGTTGTAGCTGGTTGCCATACTGTTTTCGGTCCATCAGTACTACCAAGATTAACAAGCGTAATGACCGTATATACCGCTGTTACTGCAGCTACGATAATCCAATCTTTACGCGTCATGCCGATCGAATACCAAGCCCGCTTCGGCTCTTCAACATCTCCGCTTGCAGTTAGCACAAGCTGCTGGGCACTATCTAGCCTCTCTTGCTCGCTACGAGCTGTCAGTTTATATATTCGCTCCTTCACATATAGATCATAGCCTACATAGAGCAACACCAAAGTCATAATGAGATTCGCCGCTGAGCAAAGAATTGCAACTCCGTCATTAGGTACAAATGTCGTCACCTTGCTGAAAGCTAGCACCGTATATAAATTCAATGTGTTCGTAATCGTAAAGCCGTAGCTTAAATAGAGCAGACGTCGATCCAAGCTTTGAATAAAAGCCATCATGAGCAGCATAACCGCCGCAAACATATAACGCTCATGCATTTTCGTCACAAACATAAATACAATGATGATTAATGCTGCTGCAATAAAATAAAGTGAGGACAGCTTCGCTTTTCCGCGAATGCCGATATACGCCGCGTACGCAACAGCAGCAAGAATAGCAATTGTTCCATAAAACGCAAGCGAAGCTCCAGCTACCATATGATCAGTCGATATCCAATTAAAGTTAAACAGCATGTACGTATTGAATGCATTTAAAGTTGCATATGCATAAGACGACAGCGTGCCTCGATACAGATCTATGAGCTGCCATAAACCTCCACCCTTTAGAAACAGTGGTAATGACAACAGCAAAAATGTGCCGAATCCCCATGCAGCGCAAGTTAACACCGCTTTCCAGCGCTTGTTGTACAGTAACACAAGCAACACGATTGGAGCGAATATAAAAGCTTGCGGCTTTGTAAGTGCTGCAATAGCAAACACGATCGAAGCTTTTCCAAGCTTTCCGTCAATATATAGACCAATACTTACAACGATAAGCAAGGTGAAGATTGAATCAACCTGCCCCCATACGGCTCCATCTAGTAATACGACAGGGTTGAATAGATACATTAACATTAATCCAAATGAAACAGGGAAAGATAGCTTTCTGCTTGCCTGCTTAAATATATAGTAAGAAGCGAACAGATCGACGAGGATCGTAGGAAGCTTGTACAAGACAAGAAATGCTGCACTGCCATAAGTAATGTTGAATAGCTTTTGAAGGGCAGCAACAATATATAATACGTAAAGATAGCCTGGAGGATAATCTAAGAAGAAATCACCATGATATAGATTGAACAGTCCTTCATTGAATGCATAGTTGCCCCAATAATGAAACAAAGACAGGTCATTAACATAGCCTTCATTCATCGCTGCTAATACGAGTCTCAGAATTAAACCAAAGGCTATTGCACCACTTAATAATAGAGATCGCTTCGAAAGCAATGCTTGATCATACAGCTTGTGATCTCGAAACAATACTTTATGGATCATTAACAAAAACAAAGAAAATACGCCTATTGCTAAAAGGGGAATAAGTATCGAAATATGCGGCTCTGCCTCTGACTCCTGCGCATAGACAGGTAGTGCAGTGAGCATAAGTATCATCAACACCATTGCGGAAGCAGCTACTTTTGTAGGTCTATAGCGAAGCTTAGCTAGGAATGTTGGCTTCATCATTACGGCTCCTTTACATCATATACTGGTAGCACAACACTACTATATCATATAATGTTGTTAACTATGAACAATGAATAGGCGCAGCAACCATTGATAAGCAATTCCTACAAGCAGTGGTTGCTGCGCCTTACGTAATCTGTCGTTCGGTTCTCACTAAAGTTTAATTGATGTTGGTATAATGCCCGCTTGTCTGCAAGCTTTGTATATAATTACGACTAAAGGTCCAAGGAAAACCCCTATTACACCTACAAGCTCTAAACCTACATATAGGCTTATTAATACTGACAAAGCACTTATACCTACAGAGTCTCCGAGTACTTTTGGCTCTACAATTCTTCTGAATACTGTAATGACGATAAATAAAAGCAAAAGACCGATACCTGTAAATATATCACCAACAAACATGCTATAGATCGCCCATGGAACTAGCACCGAGCCCGTTCCAAGTATTGGCATAATATCAACAATGATAATTAATAACGCAATTGCCAGTGGGTACTTCACATGAAGTACAAGCAAGCCAACGAGAGAAATGATATAAGTCAACGCACTCAATATAATTTGTGAGCGTAAAAATCCAAAAATAGAATTTCTAAGACTATCGAGCACAGAATTAACCTTTTCTCTTGATTCTTCATGGAAAAACGACAACACCGATTGCTTGAGTGTATTCAAGCTGAAGCTGAACATATATACAGCTACAATAAAGACGATGAAGAAGATAAACAAACTTGGAACACTAGAAAGTACTCCGCCTAGCTTGCCTGATAATCCCATCGCTTGCTTGGTTAGCCAATCAAGAAGCGTCATAACGTATTGCTCTATGGACTCGACCGTTTCAGGAGGCAAGTTTTCATAGGTTTTGCGCAGCTGACCTAACCAATCATTAGCAAATACACTTAAATTAGAGAAATAACGTGGCAGTTTTTCCACAAAAGCAATCACTTCATTCAAAACTTTAAGACCAATTAAAAACATTAGCCCAAGCAAACCAATAGTGAACATTGTACATGTAATGATAGCAGATACAAGGCGATTAAGTCGGAGTTGCTTCATAAAAAACGAATTAACAGGCTCCAAAAAGATTGCAACAACGAGCGCTAGTAAAAAAGGAGCTCCCGCGGTAAACGATAAATACAGCAAGCCAAGTGCTACTGCAATTGAAAGCATTGCGCGAACGGACAATGGATCACTTCCTCATTAATTAATCTACAATAGCTTGACGTGTTAAGAAATCGATATCTTTATAGTACATATCTTTTACGAGTAAATTCGGTCCACAGCATGCTACTGCGGGACAATGGCAATTAACACTTTGTGCTAATGGATGCTGTAGCCATTGATCAAAAATCTCATCCAAACTTGATTGATATATGCTTCCAAAGGAAGGCACATCTGAAAAATCTGTAACAAATACTTCTCCTGTAAACAAATTCACATTCAATCGATTGCGACCATCTGGATCATTGCGAACGGTAACGTTTTTCTCCTTCGCCAAACGGGCTAACAGCTTGCGCTCTTCTGGTTCCGAGCTGCAATGATAAAACGGCAATGTGCCGAACAGCATCCATATGTTCTGATCTCTAGTCTTTAGTAGCTGTTCAATCGCCTTGCGCATATCTTCCTTCGAAAGCATAGGTAAGTCTTTTGCGAAAGAGCTTGGATACATCGGGTGTACCTCATGACGCATGCAGCCCATCTCAACAATAAGCTCATGAATTCGCGAAATTTTGTTGTGTGTTCGGTAATTGATCATCGATTCAGCAGAAACAAGCACTCCTGCATCACTCAATCGCTTCGCATTATCGATCATCCGATCATACAGCTTCTGTGCAACCTCTAATGGTACAGGATGCCCAGATTTAGAAAATCCAACCTCATGAAAGTCTTTTGCTTCCGTATAATTGAACGAAATATGCATAATATCCAAATAATTAGCAATCTTCGCATACCTTTCATACGGAAGCGTCACATTCGAATTAATTTGTGAATGAATCCCTCTGCTTCTTGCATATTGCAATATCGGCACGATATATTCATCCACCGTCTTTTGCATGAACGTCGGTTCTCCACCAGTAATACTAATCGTTTTAAGCTCTTTAACTTCATCGAGTCGTTGAATCATTAGCTCAAGTGGAATTTTTTCCGGCTCTTTAAGCACAAGCGTATCACCTACCGCACAATGCTCACAGCGCATATTGCATAAATTCGATACCGTCAACTCAACACTTGTTAAGCGATGTCTGCCATGTCGTTCTAATACATGGATCGCTTCCCAAGGATCATTTTTTGGAGATAAAGAAATCAATGTTTTTGTCATTATAATAATCGCACCTTATTTTTCTTTTGATACAAGTATATTGTATAGGCCTTACTAGATAGAATCAATGAAATCAATTTTTTCAACAAGAAAAACCGCCTGACAAGGCGGCTATTTTTCAAATGTAAGCGTAGAATCATTAACCTTAGTAATCATTATGCTTAACTCTTGAGACATGTCAATCTCATAAGGGACCTTCAGATCTTCACCAATCTCATTCATTATGACTCGCACAATTGGACGCTGAGGATAGCTCGGATCATAATCTACAACGACTGCCGTTTCACCTGTATTGAGCAAAACCGTTATTCCGATTGGATAAATAACTACTTTATCACGGAAATGAGCGAGCATCCACTGCTCGTACAATGTACCAGAGCCAGCATATAAATGCTCCATCGCTAGATGTGGAAGCATCGGGTTACTGTAAACCCGACTTGTTGTCATCGCATCATATGAATCTACTATCCCAATCCATTTGGCGTGCTCCATAATATCATTGCCTAACAAAGCTCTCGGATAGCCACTCCCATCCAATCGCTCGTGATGCTGCAGAGCGCAATGCGCAACCGTTAGAGGCAAATTCGGCTCTTCTTTAAGAATTTCAAACCCTCTAACAGTATGTAGCTTCATTGTATCGTATTCTTCCTTCGTTAATACATCAGGCTTTTTTAATATATCTACGTCAATCTTTGTTTTACCAATATCATGTAATAAAGCACCGAGTCCAAGATGTATGGTTTCTTCGCGAGAGTAGCCATAGCTCATACCTAGCAACGTAGTATATACACATACGTTCAATGAATGTTGGTATAAATAATGATCAACGATCCCCATGTTCATCAGCATAATCATGGCATCCTTATTGCCAGACAAATCATCAATAATAAGCCCCATCATTTCCTTCAAAGGCTTTGCTACAAATGGTCGTGAGGAACCTCTTAGCGTGGAAACCGGCTCCATCATTACAGAAAAGTTTTTCCGTATTTCTTTCACAGCTATGCGAAAGGTTTCTTCACTAATTAATGTTTCGTTATGAATATCATCCGTTCGAGGATCTTGAATATATACGTATTGCACATTACACGCTTCTAATCTCGCGATCAACCTAGTTGTAAGCTCCATGTTTTCGCCGAGGAGCACAATGCCATCTTCTGTGAAAATTTTTTTCGCCAATCTCATTCCTGGCTTACATTGTTTTATAGTTAGAAGACGCATACTTCCGATCCCTTCTGTATGTTAACTGTAAGTTAATTTTAACCTGATATCGAATATTGTCACAACCCTACTAAATAACTTAAAGGAATTATAGGCATTTAGCAACAGATTTGTGCATAGTTTCAGTAGGTTTTAAGAATTTTTTCTCCGAATCCACCTCAACACCTTACAATCATTGATATGTTTGTTATTTTTAAGCTCCTCTTCCATTATATTACGAAGGAATTCCGGCAAAAAATAGGACACTTCCTCATAATTCGCCAAACTCTTATAACCGACCTTAAAGGTGAACATATCAATGCTTGCTACACGGTATAGACGATGTGGTTCTAAAGTCTCCCCATTAATAAGAATTGACTGTATACGTTCTAGCGGAGGTTTATCTAATTCATACACAATTTCCATACCATCAACCGCAAGCATCCCTAGCTGCTCACCGCGAAAGCCATAACCTTTTGGCTTAAAGTCTTGATATTCCACAAGCAAGGACTGCTCTAGCGCCTGCATGAGCTCCTCACCTCGAAGCAGCATGACACAGGGATTAATAGGAGATGGGCATATCGCATGCAGCTCTCCTGCCGTAACTGGTCCAATAGACAAGCTGCCAAGAAGCTGTCCCGAATTTACAACAGCAATTTCTGCCTCGCACCATTGCCGCAAACCAATTGCCAACAAATTAGATAGTGGCGACTCGCGATAATCACTCACCTCGAGCGGTTCATCAAGTACTGTAATGATACGCGACAATCTCTTTTGTGCATCAAGCTTTCCTTGGGCAATGATGTTCATAATCTCTGTATGCTCAGGATATGCTGCTGTTGGTATAACTTCTCCAGCAATAACTGTTTTTTTCTGCTCCAGATCATAGGATATCACGATTTTACCGACGTAGGATCCGAATTTTTCAGCGGCACATAAAAGCGTTCCGCTGCGGAGTTCTGGGGGATTGAACAAATGATGCGTATGTGCACCAAGAATTACATCGATATGATCACATTCATCCGCAATACGCTGATCGTACAATATGCCGAGATGTGACATAAGTATAATGACATCACAAGAAGATCGTATCCGTTCAACTTCTTTGTTAATTTCGCTAATTGGCTCTGCTGTTTGCCATCCCATCAGTTCATAAAATTGAGAAAAATCTGCCGTAGCTGCAACAAATCCAATCGACAGACCCGAGCGATTAATAATTGTAGACGACGTGAGCCATGACGGCATCCCATCACTTTGTCTTTTTAAATTGCAGCATATCACTTGAAATGAGCTGTCTTGATATACTGCATCCAACTGATCTATAGAAAACGTCAGCCCTTCGTTATTTCCCAGCGTAACTACGTCATAACCAGTTGCCTGCAAAATAGCTCGATGCAAAAGGCCATCAGTACCTTCAGTCTCCATTCTTGCACGATCCATATGATCGCCTAGATCTACTGCAATAACTTGTTCTTCGCCATATTGATGACGTCCTTGCTCTATAATTGAAGCGATTTTAGCCGCTTGCTCCAATCGACTATGCAAATCATTACTATGAAAAATAACGATCTCTTTAGTATTAGCGTGTTGCTCACACATTGCCATTGAATCACCTCCGCTTTAATCGGATAGCCAGCAGCCTCTAAGAAGTGATTCGTATGTCGTCACTTCACTTCAGTGCTACTCTTTAGCATAACATTTTTCCCTTAATTATGGTATGCTAATACTACTTAAGATTACAAATATAAGTAGGTAGATTATGACGTATACATGGAAAATCCAACTATTTGCGGGACTTGCACACCGCTTCGAGCAGTCAAGCTTAACGTTAGAGATGACGAGTAACGAGCTTACAGTGACAGAACTTAAGCAATATTTAACAAGTCAGTATCCGGAGCAGGAACGTATTCTAAAAAGCTGCTATGTCGCAGCCAATCAATCCTACTGCCGAGATGAGCAAAGTATTGCGTACAACGATGAACTAGCACTATTGCCGCCTGTGTCTGGGGGACAAAGCGAATCAAAGCAAGGCACCAGTGATGATCCAGCCACAGCCTTGAGCAAATTCGTTATTACTGAACAGCCGATTAACGTTGAGGAAGTGATGAATCAAGTCATTACTCCTGCCTGCGGTGCTACATTGCTTTTTGTCGGTACAACACGTGAATTTACGGAAGGATTGCGCACCGTATTACTTGAATATGAAGCTTATATTCCAATGGCTATTAAAACGATGCAGCAAATTGGAGATGAAATCTCTGAGCGTTGGACTAGTGCGGATGTTGCTATAACACATCGAATTGGACAGGTTGGTCTTGCTGAGATTAGTGTTGTTATCGCTGTCGCAACCGCAAGACGAGCAGATTGTTACGAAGCAAGTCGTTATGCGATTGAACGACTTAAACAAATCGTCCCGATATGGAAAAAGGAAATATGGGAAGATGGCTCGGAGTGGAAAGGACACCAGCTTGGACCTTGGGATCCAACTGCTCCCGCTTCTGAATAGCAATAAATGACCGATTAAACTACATGACAACGAATTGAATTAGAGGAACGATATATATGAAGGTAAATCCATCACTTCGCTATGCCAAGCAAATCAAAGTCCATACGATAGGCGCCCTCGGGCAAGAAAAACTCGCCTCTGCTTCCTGTGCTGTTATCGGCATGGGTGCACTAGGTTCAGCAATAGCCGACCTGCTCGTTAGAGCGGGAATCGGCTATTTGCGTATCATCGATCGTGATTTTGTTGAAGTAAGTAATCTACATCGGCAAACGCTGTACAATGAACACGATGCAGAACAGTTTATGCCTAAAGCTATGGCAGCTGCTCAAGCACTGCGTCGCATTAATTCTTCGATTACGATCGATCCAGTTATTGCGGATGTACATGCCGGCAATATTGAACAACTGCTTGATGGCATTGATCTAATTGTCGATGGGAGCGATAACTTCACGGTACGTTATCTTATGAACGAATATAGCGTGGCCTACAATAAACCTTGGGTGTATGGCGCTGTTGTAGGAACAAGCGGTTCAACTGCAACTTTTATACCACAACAAACCCCCTGCTTTCGTTGTCTTTTCCCCCAGCCTCCTGAGCTTGGAGCCGTTGATACCTGCGATACAGCCGGCGTTCTAGGACCAATTGTACAAATGATTGCGTCAATTCAAGCTGCTGAAATTATGAAGCTGGCAACAGGCCAGCTTGAGCAATGCAACAAACAGCTTATACAGCTGGATTGCTGGAGCCTGCAGCAATTCAAGCTCGATATTGCTCATGCTAAAAACGAGAATTGCCCTTGCTGTAGTCGGGGCGAGCGTGAATGGTTTAGTGAAGCTTCGCTTATTACTTCAACGAATATATGTGGTCGACAAACTATTCAGCTTACTTTAGCGAAGCCATTACCTTTCTCATTAGATGAGCTTGTTGATCTTTATTCAAAGACCTACGAAACGAAGAAAAATCGATACCTCGTCAAGATTCAATACTCCGACCAACTGGATATTATCTTCTTCCCAGATCATAGAATTATGGTTCAGGGAACAGAGGATGTCGAATATGCAAAAAACATACTGAAGAAATTTGTAGAAATCTAACATTTATTTGGTAATATTAGCAATTAAATATTGATGAATACAAAACTGTTTGATAATATAGATGTTAAGATTGGTTATTATTGCCCCCTTTTCCAGTACTTTAAACATATACAAGCGAGGTGGACTATGCGTATCCATGTAACGGATATTATTGACAGTGATGTTCTTAATGAAGATGTATTTAATAGCTATGGTCTTCACATCTTATCTAAAAACACAGTACTGCAAAGTAAAGAAATTAGTAAGTTGATCCAGCATTCTATTGATTATATAGAAATACTAGATCGCAGCTCTATTATTAATAACAGTCTTGAAGATTTTGATCAATTAGAACGAACATTAGAATCGACTGCTACACCTAAATGGGTGCCGCATATGAAACCAATGTACGACTCTGTCGTGCAAAATATAAAAGTATTATTTGATAGTGCACGCGAAGAAAATAAAATCGATACAAAAAAAGCCGAAGCCGAGTTCGAACCTTTAATACAAAATCTTGTACTGGAACGTGACGTCGTATCGTTGCTGCTATTGTTAAACAATTCAGACAGTTATACCTATCAGCATTCAGTTCAAGTAGGTATGCTTTCCTATTACATCGCTAACTGGATTGGACTATCCAACGAGCAATCTACGAAGGTTGGCACTTCAGGCTTTTTACATGACATCGGCAAATGCAAAATGGACCCTAGCATACTGAATAAGCCTGGGAAGCTAACGCAAGAAGAATATGAAGAGGTCAAACGCCACACAATATACGGTTACGAGATTATCCGTAATTCTACGGACGATCTAGATACTGCGCTAGGAGCTTTGGATCATCATGAGCGTATGAATGGCTCTGGGTATCCACATGGAAAAGCTGGTAAAGAAATATCTTTGTTTGGTAAAATCATTGCCGTCGCTGACATATATAGCGCCATGATCTCGTCGCGCGTTTATCAGAAAGAACGGGATCTTCTATTTGTTCTTAGGGAATTACATCGTTTAAGTTTTAATGAGCTTGATCCGGTTATTACGCATTCATTTATTGCTCATATGATCCCTAACTTTATCGGCAAACGCGTCACTTTGAATGACGGAAGAACGGGTACGATTGTAATGACGCATCCAACGGAGTATTTTAGCCCACTTATTCAGGTTGATTCAGAGTTTATTGATTTAACTCAGGTACGTTCACTCGATATTACACATGTTTATTTCTAAATTAGTTTTCAAACCTAAGCAATGACTCGTGTCTAGTACATGAGCCATTGCTTTTCTTACTTTTAAGCATAGTCGATATCTAACTCACAAAAAAAGAGCGAATCCCCCGACTTGATCGGAATTCGCTCCTTCCATATGTTAGCCTCATCGTGTATTGCATCACACTAGCTTCGATTCATTATAATAAGCTTAGTCTCGCACACTTCTTCCATCGCATACTTAATCCCTTCTCGGCCGATTCCACTGTTTTTCCAGCCACCATATGGTAAATGATCAAGTCTAAACGTTGGGATATCGTTAATGATGATGCCCCCAGCCTGTAACATATCCCCTGCATAAAGCGCTGTTTCCAGCTGTTTCGTATAGATCCCAGCCTGCAAGCCATAACATGACTGATTAACAAGCTCAATTGCCTGCTCTATGCTTGAAACGGGATTAATGCATACGATTGGCGAAAAAACTTCTTCCTGCATCACCTTTGCCGTCTCAGGTACATTGATTAGAATAGTCGGCTGCATCAATCTGCCTTTCGCGTATCCACCAGCTACCAATGCCGCTCCTTGCTGCATCGCCTCATGCACCCAAGACAACGATCGCTCGATGGAAGATGGGTGGATCATAGCAGATACGTCTGTAGCTGGGTCAAGCGGATCGCCAACAACTAGCTGTTCAGCAAGAGCGGCGACTCGATCGATAAATACATCGAATAACTCTTCTATTACATACATACGCTGCAACGATATACATACCTGACCTTGATTAGAAAAAGCGCCGGCTACACAACGAGCGGCAACTTTCTCAAGCTCTGTGTCACGATCTATAATTACAGCAGAATTTGAACCAAGCTCCAATGTCACGCGCTTAAGACGTGCATTGCTCCGTACTTGTTCTCCGACAGCTGGGCTTCCGGTAAATGAAACATAGTTGACGCGTTCATCTTTTACGATATATTCAGCAACCGCTTTGCCTCGAGCACATACTACATTTAATGCACCTGCTGGTAGTCCAGCCTCATGAAATAAGTCTGCAATAAACAAAGCGGATAACGGTGTTTGTTCTGCAGGTTTTAGTACGACACAGTTACCTGCAGCGAATGCTGGTCCGAGCTTATGCGCAACAAGATTCATTGGAAAATTAAATGGTGTAATGGCTCCCACAACGCCAACTGGCTCTTTCTTCGTAAATGCAAGACGTTGTTCCCCTCCTGGTACGCTGTCAGTAGGAATCATCTCTCCATATATTCGCTTCGCTTCTTCAGCTGCCAGCTTAAACGTTGTCGCCGTTCGATCTACTTCCACAAAAGCTGCCTTTATCGGCTTTGCACACTCTAACGATATTAGTCGTGCTGCTTCCTCTCTGCGAGTGATAAGCAGTTCGCCTACTTGCTCTAGAATACGACTCCGTTCGTAGGATGACAGTGCCCGCATCGCCGTTTTAGCTGCAGCAGCATGGTGAATGGCTTCATCTGCTTGCTCAAGTGATGCACAGGCAACGCTTGCGATCTTTTCACCAGAATAAGGTGAACATAGCTCCAGCTCCTTGTCATGTCCTTCCTTCCAAAGTCCATTAATATATAGCTTCTGCTTCATAGTCACCCTCCAGTATTAGGATTAACTAAACTTAATCTGCTATTCAAAAAAAGCTCAACTCCTTAACAAGCTTAGCTGAGCTAATTTCAGTCGTTACTGCGATTGCTTAGGTCTTTTAACAGAGCTTGATATTCTTCTTCATCCATGTAGTTTACAATACCGTTTAAAGCCTCTGCCAGATCATTTGATACCATACGATTTGCTCGAAAATAGCCTGCCACCTCATGATTCGATATAAATTCAACAAGCACCGTTCCTTCAGATTTCCCGCCTTCATGACGAACTAGATCAATCGTTCTTAGCCCCATTAACTTAAGTTTACTTAAAGCAAATCTATTCAATTGCCATGGTGCAATATCGATAAATCTACGTTTACGAGGATCGTAAAAACGAATGCCTTTTATCTCGTTTTGATAGACGAGAAAACCGACGATTTTCGTTTGCGCATGCAGCTTCTGTAGCAGCGCAATCTCCATCTGCTTATCTCCTTGATTCAAAGATTGTTCATTAACCGAGGATAATGGCTTCGAAGACATAGATGCTGTTTTGCTAGAATCATTATATATTCTAAACCCTTGCTGATATTGATTTCTGCTGTTCATCTATACCCTCCTTGTCTATCAACTATTATAATTATACGCTGATTCTATCATATGTAATTCATTGTAATCATACAAGGCATAATTTGCTAATACAATACTGCTTTCAATGCATAAATATTTTAATTTAGGAAAATTTAATGACGTATGTTATAAAGCCATACGAGTACATTTTAATTTCACGATTGGCATAACTTAATTATTGAGGAGCGAATGATATAAAATGGGAATTTTAAGCGGTAATCCTAAAGAACAGCCATTGCATTATGGAGAGGTATACAGTCTGTGGATGACCTCTTGGGGTGCAAAAGGTGCTGTATCTTGTTACCAAGCATACCTTAATCATGCAGGAGATAATGATCTGAAAAAGTTCATCAACGATCTGATGGAACAAGCCAAGCTCGAAATTAAAGAGACTGATGCTATATTGCTAGAAAACGGCATTGCGCCACCTCCTGTGTTGCCAGAGCGCCCTTCTGTTGAACTTGATGATATTCCTATTGGTGCTCGATTCACAGATCCTGAGATTGCAGCTAAGCTCGCTGTCGAAACGTCTGCATCACTTACAGCATGCAGCGGAGTGATGGGACAATCCATCCGTGAAGATATTGGCGCATTGTATGCAAAGTACCATGTAACGATGACAGCACTAGGTTTACGCATTCTTGAAATGAGCAAAAATAAAGGTTGGCTCGTCCCTCCACCGTTGCATGTCCAAGGCAGTGAGGATGTGTAGCACATAACTATAACTAAAAATTAGTTTGTTTATAAATAGAAGGAGGGAAACATGATGTTAGCGAATGTTTCCCTCCTTCTATTGATACGCAGTAGATTATTTCACACGATCGCCTATTATGATTACGCTGCTGTCCTACTAGTGCATTATAGCGGTGGATTATCGACACCTAGCTGACTCCAATCTTCCTTTGGCGGTCCATAAACTCCGAAAGGTTTGATTCCTGCTTGCCGTATAAGAATCGTTGCTTGCCCACGATGATGAACGATGTGCTTAATAAGCCCCATTAATATTTGAGCGTTTGTTTCCTGTCTGCCAAATGCAATTTGCACCTCTTTCAGCGATTCATCTGTCCATTGCTGCTCGATCACTTTCGCTGCATATTCTGCCACACTTCTAAAGACTTCAGTAATTTCTTTTGCAGAATTTGGGACCTCTGCCGAATGCTCTATGCCTTCGATCTTCAAACCAAAATGAGCTAAATATTCAGGTATATTCGTTGTAAAATGCCAAGCAATTCTTCCAAGTGTACGGCCTTCTGGATAAACCTTTTGATTCAAACAATCATCTGTCAATCCATCCAATACCTTATGAGTTAAGCTTGCTTCCCAATTCCACTCTCTAATAAAATCTGCAATCGTTATGTACATTGCCAATACCTCCAATATCGTATTCTATTGATAGTTTCCCCAACTTAGGTATTCAATATGATCAACTAATACATCATGTTATGACTGTTCAATCTCCACAATGTCTCCTAACATAAACCATTCTCCATCAACTCGAAATCTTCCTTGCTTGCGATCGATATCTTCAATTATGCCAATGACCATCAATTGTTCAAACACATCGTACATCCTTATTGTAATAGGTATGCGAAGCTCTAGCGACCGGTATAACGTAATCATAAACCGACAGCTGTCTATATCAGTTATCATCTTACGCTGATACTCAGATTCAGCTGCAGTATAACTACTTTCTTCCTCATGATGATCCATCCCTATGCGTGATATATCACCGTAACGGTTATGTTGTAGCTCGCTTTCCATCTTAACACCCCTTACTCATTGTCATTCCATTATATACGAACGTACGTTTGGTATCAACAAAAAAATAAACAGGAAGCCTCCATTTACGTAATGTAATGGGGGACTTCCTGTTTATAAGATCAATTTAAGTGGTAAAAACCTTCCATCTTAAACTTGATTAATTAGAGCTTATTAAGACTTTCAAAATCCCCGAAACTACTTAATATATCGGCTTTTTGTATACTGGATCTGTTAAAGTAAATCTAAGTCTTTCAAGTTCAGTCGACACAAAATCGGCACGAAATATATAGCGACCTTGCACTCTTAAAGGCTCTCTTGGTGAGATAAATAATACAGAGCAGAATAAGAAATTTAGTTCTCTTTCCCTTCTGCCAATAGATGTAACTTTCAGTAATTTGATAACTCATATACGAACAGAGCATTGTCCAAACTACTTTTATTCAGTTCAGTTACTTATAATCAAACTATTTAAAAGTCTTTTCCTTAGATTTTACTGCAAAAAAGTTCCTTAATGGTTTATGAATCACCATGTTTTCAGTCGGAGCTAAATCCCCATCCCTCATAAATTTAAAAATCATTCTCTGGCCACTATTACCTATAATGCCCCATTCAAATAATTTTTCAAGAACATCAATTAATTTATGTTTTTCATTAAATGCACTTACATATGGATAAATTACTGCTAATTCTTTAACTCTATTAGAAATATAATTAAACGAGAACGGAAGCTCAATATTGGTTAATACTTTCTTAATTGCCAATAGATCATCTTGTGAATAAGTTAGCCTGAGTTCTTCGGCGAATTCATTCCAACTTTTTTCAGAATAATCTTGTAAAGCTCTATCAAACATTTCTTGTGAAAATGTACTTGAATTACCTATATGCACTTGGACCTCCCTCATCATTCTAATTATATCTCGCGGTCTATACCAAGAATAACCTAGCAAATACTTTTTCACCTCAACACCGTTTACGGTGTCAGAAAAATATTTTTCCATACGTCTCCATGTTCTGTAATACCGTAATGTTTCTCTGAAGCAATTATTTTGCTCTCTATTATTTTTAATAAAGGGCTCTCCTCATGATTTCCTCCTTTTTGAAACCAGTTTATGGTTACCCCATAATCTTCTATTGCCTTGTTAATTTCATAACCAGCTGACAAGACACTATTTATTACTTCACTTCTTACCGACGCAATAAAATTTATTCCATAGCCTTTCTTTTTCGAAATATCGTTAAGTTTTTCTATAGCAATTATTAAATCCCTTACTAATTCAATATCTCTTTTATTTTCCTTGCTACTCTTTACTGACAATTCAAGTTCATCGACTATCACGTACACTTTATTACAATCAAACTCTAGTTTTTCAAACAACTGAATAATCACTTTAGATACTTGAATATAGTTCACCTTTGGTGTAGTTTTATCGAATTCAATATCTAATCCTAACTCAGCATCTAAACCTTTTGATATAGAAGCATTGAATTTAACATAGCTCTTGGTGACTTTAGGCATTAGTCTACTCTCTTCGGTATAGATTCCTTTTAATAGCTGCTGGAGACTATTTAATTCCTTACTTTTCTTAAAAATTGAGTATTCCCCTGAATTCAAAGCACTAAATATTTTGTTAATAAGAAATACTTGCCATACAACAACATTATTTTTTGATGAATATGTATCTAAATCTTCCACAGTCTCTTCAATTACATTAGTAGTGATACTATGAATAGCCTTCTTGTCCTCATTATCAAACTCACTCTTAAATCTAATAGGAATAATTAATTTTTCTGGATCTGATGCTAACTCACATTCTAAATACTTAAGTAATGCCGTTTTACCCGTTCCTTTATTACCACAGATATAATATTTGCTTCCAGTAATAAAATGATCAATTTTATATTTATCATATCTAAAAAATGAATTTTTAAACAACTCTATTCCATATTCCTGATATTCATTATAAGCATCTATCTTTCCAAGTTGAATATCACTTAAACTAAGCCGCTCTTGCATTATCTCTACACTCCTTTTTTAATAATACCAATTAAATGATAAATATTGAAATCAGCTTCATTTCATATGCTAAGATCGCTGCTGGCACAAGCGAGCTGGTTAAATAAATTACTCCTAAAGAACGAACCTACAGCAAGTAAAGACACTAGAGCCGCTATTGGATCTTCTTGCTTACGTCTTCTTCTCCTCGCCATGACAATATGCCCTATTTCTAGTTGTAATTACCTAGATTATACCATATAATTTGGGGGAATGAGGAAAAAATTGTTTGAAAATGCAGGTCGATGCCTTTCTGAATAGGAAATTTCAATAAAGGTAGTAATTTGTTTATTTTTAAATAAGAGGTGCTGTAGATGGAAGAATACTCTGTAATGAACCATATAACAAACCTATTTTCATTTTTAAGAACTCATATTGAATTGTATACAAAGACTTCTCTTAATGACATTAGCTTCTCTTTAGAAACCTTAATAATGGATTTGTTAAATAAATTGGATGGTGAAGGAAGTTGGCAGAATGCTAATGTGAACACCACCAATTACCCCGCTATAGATTTAATTAATATTAAGGATGGTCATGCTATTCAGGTTACAGTAAATGCTGACAGCTCAAAAACAAAGCATACCATAGAGCAGTATGAAAAACAGCAATTTAACCTCGATAAAATTACAATTTTAGGATTTGTTCATCACACCAAGTACAAAAGAGACAACGCCCAAACAGTGGGAATTGAATATATAACAAAACGCATCAAAGTATGTAGTCAGGATAAAAAAGAGGAGATTTTGGAACTTATAAGAAAGAGCATCCCGCTTCAAATTTTGTCACCTCTTAGTGATTCTGATTGTTTTGATATTATTCTAAGCAGATTAGATCGAAGCGCCTTACGTGATAACAGATACTGCGAAGGAAGTTATGAAGATATGGTTCGTGGGTTAAAAGAAACAAAAGAACTAATTACTACAGGGAGTACTCAAGGACTAGAAATAAGAATCAAACCGATTTGGGGATATGTGCAACCCTTGCAGGAAGAGCTTTCTGAAATAGAGTACGCCATTTCAGACATTATCAGAATATGTAATAAATCAAACAGAGAAGGCTTAGTATACCTTTCTCAAAACCAAACGATAAAAATCGATCAACTTAAGAATAGTATTATCCACCGAACAAATGAAATAAGCAAAAGATTAAACAAAGACAGGAGAATTAAACGTTAATAAGTTGTAATCAACTGCTTGGCAATCTATCAGCAGCTCGATTCTTATGACAACTCATCAATTTGATGCTTTGTTAAATAGGTAGCTGTAAATTGCCCTCCCCTTATCCAGTACACTCCTCCTTGAAGGCGGAGAGTCATTCCCGCATTTGCTAAGTCTTTAAAGGAATTAAGTTCATTTCTCTCCTGATAAATAACCAGCTATGGCTTAGGATAACTTTTCCATGTCCTTTAAGGACATCACTCTCTAGTTGCTCCAGCTCTCGTTTAGCACCGTTATTTACAGCTGTAAAACTTTTTACACTTGTGAAATCCATATTCGGCCATTCGACTGTTTACTCTGCTGATGTTGGTATTGGGCTAGCACAAATTTACACGTACTCTTAAGCGACTGTTGGCTACGCAAAATCACGGAGCGAAAACCTACTGAGCGCAATCTTGCGCTTACCAATTACACCCACCTGCTTAAAGAAGGTCAGTTCATAAGAACAGCCCAACCATTACCTGCTGCAACATCAAGTACAACATATTGAAGTGGGATGCCTGGCAGCTTTCAACAGCTTGCAGGCCATATTGTTTATATGTCATCCTTAGCATTTCTTAGTATTTCTCACATTCTTCAGGTTCTATTAAGGAGCGTTCCGTTTCGTTTAACCTCTTGTTTCTTCAACATGCGCCAGCCTTCAGGTATGCGCAACGTTGTATTTTCGTTATACTAGATCGTTGCATTTTTTCTTAACGGAAGGCTCCTTATTTTACGGAGCGCTCCATTGATCTATTGGAACGTTCCATTGCTGCAGCAGCTCAATATGCCCAACTCACAAGAACAACATCACACGCCAGCCACACCCTTAGAAATGCAGAACGCCCACAAATTCGCATGCGGGCTGTTTGGTGCTGTTTAACTTTCGATTATTTCACAGGCTCAGCGGAGCGCTCACGATTTCGTAGAATGGCCGATGTTAGAATTGTAGGCTGCAGCAAGTTGCTTATGCTTTTTCAAGTTCTCTCAATGTTCGTTCAAGTTGAACAAGCAACTCCTTATATCTTTCCTCGATCTCATAGCTTACTTTAACTTTAGTGAGTCCTCTAAGAGATTCACCATGAAGATGCTCTACCTCAACTGTCAAAGCATCGATATAGCTCATAGCATCATGTGTAATATACCGTTCAATGTTACTTATATTTATATAGTCCAAATATAGTGTGTCATGATCTCTGTGCATTCACATCACCTCATTGTAATTTAATAATATCTTCCAGTATCGAACAAAACACAATAATGGTCAAGATTAAATCGCATAAAAAAGCCAGGCTTCATACTCCTGGCTTCGACTTTCATATATAATTCATCCCGCTTCACATCAGCAGCATGCTATTGCTTTAGCTGCGCGATCTCTGCCTCAGCTTCTGCAATCTGTTCTTCAAGCTCGGCAACTCTTTTCTGCCGTTAGGCTAGTTCGGCTTTAAGTTTTTCTTGAGTTTCAAGATTCTCCGCAATCAGTCGTTCATATTCTATTCTAAATTGATCGGAAGCATCATCAGCCAAAGCGTCTAGTTTTCCTTGGTATTTTTCCAAAGCCTTAACTGCGTTAGATATGCTATTTTCAGCAGAAGTAACTAATCTATTAGCTATTTCAAGCCTGCCTGTTTTATCGATTAGCGTCTGTTCCCAATATGCCAGTGACTTAGTAGGTGTCTGAGTCTGCAATTTCACATTCCCCTTTTCGTAGCCGACCATTAGCCCTGTAGCTTCTGCTACACTGCGAACTAGAGCATATGACTTACCGTCTACAATAATAGGTGAGTCAATCTGCTCACCGTCTAGCGTAACAACGGCTTCTCCTTGTATTTTTTGCCGATCAATGAAATTGTATCGGCCGCCGCAGCTCCTCCTGCCGCTACTAATATTCCTGCTAAAAATCCGATAAGATATTTACGCATCAATACATCTCCCACGTTTTACCTATAATATACCGTTACGGCATATTAGCTGCAGGAGTGGAGTAAAAAGGGACACATGGCTTCAGACATACGCATGCCGTCCTGCTGCTGGAAGCTGGAGCAAGCTTGGTATTCGTATAAAAGCGGCTTGGGCATAATACGATCAAGACAACTGCTACCACGTACCTCGATATTACGCAGAAAATAGAAGAAGACGAACTTAAAAAGTTCGTCTCCTACGCTAAAAGGTAAATCTCAATCGGCACATTTCAATCCGCAGGCTCATACAGAGCACGATTCGGATCGGCACAAAATCGGCACAAACGATTTTTGTCAGTAAATAAAAAGCCTAGAAACCCTTGTTCTAGCAAGGGATTCGGGCAATTAACCGATGGACCCTTCCATCTCGAACTTGATAAGACGGTTCATCTCAACCGCATATTCCATCGGAAGCTCCTTCGTAAACGGCTCGATAAAGCCCATTACGATCATTTGCGTCGCTTCATCTTCTGTAAGACCGCGGCTCATCAAGTAGAACAGCTGCTCTTCAGATACTTTAGAAACTGTCGCTTCATGCTCCAGTATAATGTTATCGTTCAAGATTTCATTATATGGAATTGTATCTGATGTAGATTCGTTATCAAGAATCAACGTATCACACTTGATATTGGATTTCGCACCGTCAGAGTTGCGTCCAAAGTGTGCAAGACCACGATATGATACTTTACCGCCATGCTTAGAGATCGATTTGGATACGATCGTTGAGCTCGTATCAGGCGCTAGGTGAGTCATTTTCGCCCCTGCATCCTGCAATTGACCTTTACCTGCTACAGCGATAGAAAGCACAGTACCTTTAGCACCACGGCCTCGAAGGATAACCGCTGGGTATTTCATCGTCAGCTTAGAGCCGATATTACCGTCGATCCATTCCATAGATGCATTCTCATCAGCAACCGCACGTTTCGTAACAAGGTTGTAAATGTTAGGTGCCCAGTTCTGGATCGTTGTATAACGAATTTTAGAATCCTTCAAGCAGATAATTTCAACTACTGCAGAGTGCAAGGAGTTCGTGCTGTAGATCGGAGCCGTACAGCCCTCTACGTAATGCACAGACGCACCTTCATCAGCAATAATTAGTGTACGCTCAAACTGGCCCATATTCTCAGAGTTAATACGGAAATATGCCTGCAATGGAATTTCACATTGTACGCCTTTTGGTACGTAGATAAAGCTACCGCCAGACCAAACTGCGGAGTTTAGTGCCGCAAATTTGTTATCACTTGGTGGAACGATTGTTCCAAAGTACTCTTTGAAAATCTCAGGGTGCTCACGAAGCGCAGTATCAGTGTCCGTAAAGATAACGCCCTGTTTTTCTAGATCCTCTTGCATGCTGTGATAAACAACCTCAGATTCGTACTGAGCAGATACACCAGCTAAAAACTTTTGTTCAGCTTCAGGAATCCCTAGCTTATCAAACGTTTCTTTAATTTCTTGCGGAACCTCTTCCCACGTTTTTCCTTGCTTTTCAGAAGGCTTAACGTAGTATTGAATATCATTAAAATCAAGCTCGCTTAAATCCCCGCCCCAAGTAGGCATTGGCATTTTGTTAAATTGCTCTAGAGATTTCAAGCGGAAATCAAGCATCCATTCTGGTTCGTTTTTCATTGATGAAATGGTGCGTACGATTTCTTCCGTTAGACCCTTACCTGATTGGAAAATCGCTTTATGTTCATCACGGAAGCCATATTTGTACTCACCTAAATCCGGCATCGACTTTGCCATGATCCGTCACACTCCTTTTTTAACTGCCTTAATTTATCCGTTAATGCGTTTGTGGTTCTATTCCTTTTTTAAGCGCGTTCCACGCAAGTGTTGCACATTTAATCCGAGCTGGGAATTTGTTAACACCTGAAAGAGCCTCGATATCTTCAAGTTCTTCAAACTCTACATCTTCACCCTGCATAAGTGCAGAAAAGCGTTCAGCTAGCGACATCGCTTCTTCAAACGTCCGGCCTTTAACCGCCTCCGTCATCATTGATGCCGAGCTCATGCTAATGGAACAGCCTTCCCCTGTAAAACGAGCATTCGTAACGACGCCATCTTCCACCTGCAGCTGTAAAGTGATACGGTCGCCACAAGTTGGATTGTTAAGCTGTACAGATACAGACTCGTCATCCAGTTCACCCCGATTGCGTGGGTTTTTATAATGATCCATTATGACACGACGATATAAATCATTCAATTCCATAGCCGAAGAACTCCTTTGTTTGAATAAGTGCATCGGCTAACTGATCAATCTCATCTGTTGTATTGTATATATAAAAGCTTGCTCTTGCTGTAGCTGACACATTCAACCAACGCATTAATGGCTGGCAGCAATGATGCCCTGCACGAATCGCAATCCCTTTTGTATCTAATACGGTAGCAACATCATGTGGATGCACATCTTCAAGATTAAAAGTAACTAGACCAGCACGTTCCTTTTTCGGACCGTAGATCGTCAATCCATCAATAGAAGACAACGCTTCTGTTGCATAGCTGGTCAAATGCTTAATATGGTTTTCAACGGCGTCCATACCAAGCTCCTCAAGAAAATCGATAGCTGCGCCTAGGCCTACAGCGCCTGCAATAATCGGTGTTCCACCTTCGAATCGATAAGGAACATCTTTCCAAGTAGAGTCATACAATTCTACAAAGTCGATCATTTCGCCACCGAATTCAATCGGCTCCATCTTCTCAAGCAACTCACGACGACCATATAATGCACCGATACCTGTAGGTCCGCACATTTTATGACCTGAGAAAGCGTAGAAGTCAACATTCAGCTCCTGAACGTCAATCTTCAGATGAGGCGTACTTTGAGCTCCGTCTACGACCATAACCGCACCATTGCGATGAGCAATTTCAGTTATAGCCTTGATCGGATTCATCGTTCCAAGCACATTCGATACATAGGTCATAGAAACAACCTTCGTATTCGGAGTAATGGTTGCCTCTACGTCCGCAAGCGTAATCGTTCCATCCGGCTGAAGTGGAATATACTTCAATGTTGCGCCTGTAGCTTTCGCCACTTGCTGCCAAGGGATGAGATTGCTATGATGCTCCATCGGAGTAATAACGATTTCGTCCCCTTCGCGGCAAGCCTCGCGAGCATAGCTAGATGCAACAAGATTCAGCGCGGTCGTTGTTCCTCTTGTAAACACAATTTGCTCAGCAGATGGCGCATTAATAAACTTAGCTACCTTCTCGCGGGCGCCCTCGTAAGCATCTGTTGCACGTGATCCTAAGGAATGGACACCGCGATGCACATTAGCATGGTCAAGCTCATAATAATTTCTCACCGCATCAATGACGGAACGCGGCTTCTGAGAAGATGCCGCGCTGTCAAGATAAACAAGCGGATGCCCATTTATCTCTTGATGCAATATCGGAAATTGTTCCCGTATCGCATTTATATTCATCCCTCAAGCTTCCTTTCAAGAAGTCTGTTCAACTGATCGCGAACAGCTTCAACTGGTACCTCAGATACGACAGGCGCCAAAAATCCATGAATAATTAGACGCTCTGCGTCTGGTTTTGTAATTCCGCGAGACATTAAGTAGTACACTTGCTCCGGATTTACTTGACCAACACTTGCTGCGTGACCTGCTGTAACATCATCCTCATCAATAAGTAGAATTGGATTTGCATCACCGCGAGCCTTTGAGCTCAGCATCAATACTTTTTCTGCTTGAACGCCGTTAGCTTTTGTAGCACCGTGCTCAATTTTTGTAACTCCGTTAATAATAGCAGAGGATGAATCGCGCATTACTGCACGAGTAACCATGTTACTATCAGAGCTTTTACCAAAATGAACTGCTTGAGTTGTTAAGCTCATTTGCTGCTTATGCTGACCAACACTAATTACTTTCGTATCAGAAGTTGAACCTTGACCAACAAGAACAGACTTTGTATCAGAAACCGTGTTGCCATCATTCAAGTCGCCAATGATCCACTCAATGCGACCATCACGATCAACAACAGCACGACGAAGCGACAGATCAACACCATTCTCACCTAATGAGTGAACAGAACCAAAGCGAACCTGTGCACCTGGCTTTACATACACTTCAACAATGGAAGGATGTGTGAATGCTTCTGTAACGGAATCTTTAATGGTTACTGTCGAATCAACGTAGGTAACACGGCTATTATCTTCAGCAACAATAACAATATGCGGAGCAAATGTTGCTTCTGCTTTGTCATTGTAAAGAACGGCTTGAAGCGGCAGCTCTACCTCTACATTTTTAGGAACGTATACAAATACGCCACCATTCCACAGTGCTGCATTAAGTGCAGTTAATTTATCTTCATCAAACTTGATTGCTTGGAACAAATACTTTTGTACAAGCTCGCTATGCTCTTTCGCTGCTGTTTCAAGGTCTGTGAAAATAACACCTTTGTCAGCTAGCTCGCTAGAAAGCTGCGACCATACGACACCTGTATTTTTTTGCACTAGCAAGTTTTCAGTTCCTTCAGCTATAAGCTCCTGAACCGATTGTGGCAGTTCACTAATTGAGCTTACTGCTGCTGTATCTTCATATTGACCAACCGCCGTTAAATTCCAGCGTTCGATTTTCACCTTTTCAGGCTTAGGCCACGGCAACGTTGCTGTCAGCTCGGCCGCTTGACCACGTAGCGCTACTAACCAGCTAGGTTCACCTTTTCTTACCGCTAGCGCCTCCGCAGATTGACGATCGGTCGGAGTTGTTAATTGTGTACTCATTTGCTATTGCCTCCTTCTCCGATTAGGCCTGGCCAACCGTTTCATCAGTAATGCCAAGTTCTTCCTTAACCCAGTCATAGCCTTCTTTTTCTAGACGCTGTGCAAGTTCTGGACCGCCAGATTTAACAATACGGCCTTGCATCATAACGTGTACATAATCAGGTGTAATATAATCTAGAAGACGTTGATAGTGCGTAATAATTAGGAAACCGCGATCTTCAGAGCGCATTGCATTTACACCCTCTGCAACTATACGCAACGCATCGATATCTAGACCAGAGTCAATCTCGTCAAGAATAACTAATTTCGGATCTAGCAGCATCATTTGAAGAATTTCATTACGCTTCTTCTCACCGCCAGAGAAACCTTCGTTCAAGTAACGATGAGCAAACTCAGGATTCATCTCAAGTTCTTTCATCTTGCCTTCCATTTGGCGAATGAATTTGATAAGAGAAATTTCATTGCCTTCTTCACGACGTGCATTAATCGCAGAACGAAGGAAGTCAGAGTTAGTTACACCAGGGATTTCAGATGGGTATTGCATCGCAAGGAACATCCCTGCGCGAGCGCGCTCATCTACTTCCATTTCAAGCACATCTTCTCCATCAAGTGACACTGAACCATCTGTTACTTCATATTTAGGGTGACCCATTAGCGCTGAAGCAAGCGTAGATTTACCTGTTCCGTTCGGCCCCATAATTGCATGGATTTCGCCACCTTTGATTTCAAGGTTGATTCCTTTTAGAATTTCTTTTCCTTCGATTTCAGCTTTTAGACCATCGATGACAAATTTCGTCGACATAATATTCTATCCCTCCACGGTTATTAACAACTTTTTATATGTTGATTCTCAATGATTCTCAATAATCATTATAATTTAGTTTTAGTTATAAATCAATCATAACACTAAAACATACCTTTTGCTTGCTTCCATTCATTCCGAATCATCATCTATGACAATGCAAGCTTCAGTTCCTTATGTTTACTGGAGAACTGTTCATCCGTCAGTACTGGCACATATTGTAGCTCGGGATTCGACTCCTCTATCGTAACCCAAGATTTGCAGCCTCGATATGAGTCCTGCATTGCTGTTGTAAGCGGCTTGTCCAGCCGATACACTCTAAGAACGATCAAATGCAATGGCTGTGTCTTCTTCCATTTTAGTCTTTCTTCGGCAAATTGATCCGTCCAAATATGAAGATGGGAGATCGCTTTGAGCTTGTCAAGATCATGAATGAGAATATCTTCAACTGCTTCCGCATATCCTTCAAGCTTCATCTCTGCTTGATCTAGTAACCAGTTTTTCATCGTTTCTGGAATTCGACCTTGATATGGTGGCTTTAACAAATGCTCCTTCTGATGCTCATATGCCGGCATTAGATAGAACTCGTGAGAAGTGAGCGCAAAATGCTTTGTTTCCTCAACGATACCGCCTTTGCGAAGTACGAAGATCAATTCTCCTTTTAATAATGAATCGATCGTCACCGCCCATTCTTTAAATGCGACTGGATTAGCCTTTGGCTTCATTGACATTATCTCCTTTACTGCTGTTGTTGTGCTCTTTTTGATATATACATATAATTCCGACAATTTTTAATGGAATTAGGAAATTTGATATTCCATGCTGTATCAATATCTATTATACTATAAGTTATGGTGTAGGAACGATAATGATTTGGAGGTGGGCGATATGTCAACATATCATCCTTTAACAGAACAAGAGTCGATTGACATTGCACGCAATCTTGAACAGTTTTTCCCTGCTGACGCCTCTTTAAGCTGCAAGGAAATCGGAGACGGTAACCTGAATCTTGTGTTTCACATAACAGATTCCGCAAGCGGTAAAAGCTTAATAATGAAACAAGCCCTTCCTTATGCAAAAGTCGTTGGAGAATCTTGGCCTCTGACTTTAGATCGCGCTCGTATTGAGAGTGAAAAACTTATACTCGAAGGCAAGCTTGCACCAGGTCTCGTGCCACAAGTGTACAAATATGATCCCGAGCTCTCACTTACGATTATGGAAGACTTAAGCGATCATACCATTATGCGTCAAGGCTTAATCGAAGGTAATCAATATCCAATGTTTGCCGAACATATCTCAACTTTTTTAGCAAACACTCTGTTTTTCACTTCAGATCTCGGCATGAATCAACAGGAGAAAAAGCTTCAAGTAAAAAACTTCATTAATCCTGATCTATGCAAAATTACTGAAGATCTTATCTTTGATGATCCGTACACCGTTTCATCTAACAACAATTATGAAGCTGCTATTGAAGATGCAGCTGAAGCCCTTCGTACGAACGATGACCTTCATTTGGAAGTTGCCATTTTACGTGAAAAATTTTTAACGAAGACTGAGGCTCTACTTCACGGTGATTTACACACTGGCAGTATTTTCATTAAAAAAGATTCCACAAAAGTGATCGATCCTGAATTCGCATATTATGGCCCAATGGGCTTTGATATTGGTGCAGTTTTTGCAAATCTCATATTGAATTATGTTGGACAACAATATTGGATAAAGGACGAGGCTACCCGTGCTTCTTTCCGTAATGAACTGCTTAATATGATTATTTCCATCTGGCAACAATTCCATGACAAATTCCTTGCTTTGTGGGAAGAACATGGTGTTGACCGAATCGCTAATCAAGCTAAGGGCTATAAGCAATACTATATGAATAAGGTGCTTCAAGATACAGTTGGCTACACTGGTGCTAAGATGGTGCGTCGCATCGTAGGACTTGCTCATGTTGCAGACATCGATCGTATCGAGGATGATACAATCCGCAATCAAGCACAGCGCAAAGCACTTGCTATTGGAACTGAGTTAATTGTTCGTAATCGATCCATCCAATCGATTGAAGAGTTAGTTGAGCTTGTAAAAAGCAACTAGATAGATCATAAGTAGAAGGGAATTATATACGATGAGTGAAACTTATGTAGGCTTAGAATCAGTTAAATGGAATAATGGACAAGTTGATCTGTTAGATCAGCGTTTGCTTCCAGAGGAAATTGTGTATTTACCGCTAGTTACAAAAGAGGATGTGTGGGAAGCGATTCGTCACTTGAAGGTTCGTGGTGCTCCAGCAATCGGAATCGCTGCAGCGTACGGAGTTGTCGTTGCCAGTCAAGCAGCTGAGACAATTAATGATTGGAAGCAGCTTGTAATTGAATCTGCGGAATATCTCGCAACATCCAGACCGACAGCTGTAAACTTGTTTTGGGCACTAGATCGTATGAAAGCAGCTGCAGAGCAAATTATTGTACAAGGCTTTTCCTTGGAAGACAGTAAAAAGGCGCTTGAAAATGAAGCAATCGCTATTCAGCAGCAGGATGAAGAAACAAACCGTGCCATTGGCGAGTACGCTCTTACTTTGTTCAAAGAAGATATGGGTGTATTAACACATTGTAATGCTGGCGGACTAGCTACTGCAAAATACGGCACAGCACTAGCACCATTCTATCTGGCAAAGGAACGCGGCATGAAGCTTCGTGTTTTCGCTGATGAAACACGTCCAGTCTTGCAAGGTGCGCGCTTGACAGCGTTTGAGCTTCATCAGGCAGGCATTGATGTTACGTTAATCTGTGACAACATGGCTGGCATGGTCATGTCAAAAGGCTGGGTTGATGCGGTAATCGTAGGTACTGACCGTGTTGCAGCGAACGGTGATGTTGCTAACAAAATCGGAACATATAGCGTTGCAGTTCTTGCTAAAGCACATGGCATTCCATTCTATGTAGCATGCCCGCTTTCCACCATTGACCTTAATACGCCAACTGGTGCGGAAATTCCGATTGAAGAGCGTCCAGACGAAGAAATCACCGAAGGCTTTGGTAAACGTACTGCGCCTCAAGGCGTTAAAGTATTCAATCCTGCCTTCGATATTACACCGAACGAATATGTAGCAGGGATTATTACTGAAAAAGGAATCATCACTGCTCCTTACGAAGAAAATCTTCGTAAGCTGTTCGAACAATAATCAATCCATGGGATTGTCTGAGTAAGTGCTTGAATGTAAGTTGTAGCATCTAAAGCCGCTACGGAGCAATACAACCTCGTTTAAGCCGCTGCGGAGCAAAGAGTTCTTGCACTCGTTTTCCAGAATCTCTTTGCTCCTCCGCTTACGGTGTGTTTTTAACTAACATTGATGAGGCTTTTACCTTCGGACAATCCTTATTTTTCAGTAGAAGCGTCGCATTGGTATGCTTGCTTCCAGCAATCATATTAATATTCATCAAATACAGTTCGTCAGTCCATTGCACCTTCATAAGCTCAGCAACTATTCATCAATCGCATACTCCCCATTAGTCATATGCCTTCCTCAATCCAGTCTAATCTTCATAAATCCACGACAGTTATCATCTTATCGGCTGCCAAGGCTTCATAAGCTCAATGCTGCTCCTACATTAGCCATACATCTCATCATCAGACTCTAAAGCTTCATGTCCACCGTATCTGCAATGTTCAAATGGCTACAACATTCGCTCAAGTGCATCTATTCCTCGCATCCCTACATTAATTCCGAGTCGCTCAGCTTCATGCGTTACCGATTCAAGTGGTGCATACATAAGCTCATCCAATGTTCTTACCCCTACTGCTCTTCCTGCAATAATCTGACGATCCTTCAGCTTGTTATTAAGCAGCGCAACGTCGAGTGCTCCGCACATAATGTATCCTTTATCCGTTGAAATCGATAATAGTGATGTTTTAGGAAGCTTCACCTCTGTTCCAATCACTGTTGCTCCGCTAGGTAAAGTGAACGGTATCATTTTGATCATCTGCAATTCACCTCATATCGCGTTTTATTCACTTATACACGATATGCATAAACGCTCTGAAAGTGTTCCAAACAAAAAGCCCTCATATGCTGAGGGCCTTCATATTATTATTAATTATTGCTCATAAGTAATGTAGCTTTCATCCCATAGGATGTAGCCAGTACCGTCTCCGCCTGCTTCTCCTTTGAAGTTAAAGGTAAACGTCGTTTCTCCATTCGCAATAACCGATACATCTGATTTCGTGGAGTCATGGTCAATATCGCCAATTGCATAGGTTTGACGATCAGTAGTTAGTACTGAATATTGTGCTCCTTTTTCAGTTTTTGAATCCTTATAGCCAAGCGTCAGCTTTAATTCCTTAACACCCTTTGGAAACTCTAATGTAACTGAATATCCCGCACTATTTACACCAGTTACAATATATGCAGCATCATAGCGTACGCCACCTACAAGTAACACATCTTCATCTCTTGAAATTCCAGCAGTATAACCTGATTTCATTTTCACATTTTTCTCAGAGATTTTTTCTTCAACTTGTCTAACTACTTTTTCCTTCAATTCAACAAGCTGCTTCTCTTCATTCCACACGACTTCCATTCCTGTAGCTTCTGCAACTGCTCTAAGTGGCAAATACGTTGTATTTTTATATGTAATTGGCGCTAACTTCTTCCCATTCGAATCAACTGGAGTCCAAGAACTCCCCTTTAATTTAAAGCTAATCGCATGGTTTAGATTCGCTTGGATCTTCTCATAGTTTGATGCTGCATACGTTGCACCTGATGCTACAAGCAGCATCGTTGCGATAAGTCCTGCTCTTACAAATTTTTTACTCATTATAAATCCTCCTTAGATGATTACTTCATTACATTCTGAACCCAACTCACGATTCTGATTATACAGATAAATGGATTGAAATAAACAAGATATTTACAAAAATGAGTAATTTATACCACTTAATTAAATAAATGAATCGAAAGTTGCAGGGCTTTAGAATCGGATTCATTCATGGTATAGTAGGAATATCTTATTACGCGGAGGAATTAAAAGATGAGTAAGACATCGTATGTATACAATGTGCAAATATTAGTCGAGGATGAGCATCATGCATCCGCGTTAACGCAATTGCTGAATAAGTTAAACAAAGCAGATTTTGTTGATTATAAAGTTGTTTCGGGCATCACTCTCGGACAAGAAATCGATGCCAGAGTAAACAATGCAGATACTAAAACGTCGATCCCAATCCCGCGTACAGATACAAAGACAACGGCTGCTTCCAGCCCTAGTGTATCAGCTGCTCCTAAGCAGCAAAATGAACAGTATGATCTTAGTATAGAAGTATTCCGTCAATGCAAAAATAAAAACAAACTTATACGTTTAATTGTTAATCGAGGACTCGGTATAAAAGCAAGCATTCCTTGCCGTGTCATTAACATCGATGAAAACGACTTACTAATAACCGTTTACCATGTCGATGAGAAGCAAGTTTATACGTTTAGACTTAATGAAATCGAAGATTTTATTGAATCTTAAATCATTTCCTTACAAAGAAAGGCTGAACTGATATCACAAGTAGTGATATCAGTTCAGCCTTTCTTTTTTATACAGTGTATAAGAGCTGTTGAAATTGTTCACTTGGTACAGGTGGGCTCTTTAGATAACCCTGCATCTCATCACATTGAAGCGAACGTAAAAATTCAAGTTGTTCATTTGTCTCGACGCCTTCTGCAATGACTTGCAAATTTAGCTTATGAGCCATTGCAATAATCGCAGATACGATTTCAGCATGGCTTTGCTCTTTCAGGATATCCATTACGAACGAACGATCGATTTTCAAACGATTGATCGGCAATGATTTTAAGTAATGGAATGAGCTATAGCCTGTCCCAAAATCATCAACACTAATGCCAACCCCTAGTTCACTAATCGCTACTAATTTGCGATTCATCTCATTAATATCTATGCTCATCGATTCGGTAATCTCGATGTCCAAGAACTCAGCAGGTAAGCCTGTTTCTTCTAATATTTTTGATATCTGCAAAGACATATCATTTCTAACAAATTGTCTAATCGATAAGTTAACCGCTACTGGAACAATTGGCAGACCAGCATCAAGCCATTCCTTGTTTTGGCGGCATGCCTCTCGAATGACCCATTCACCAATCGGAACAATAAGTCCACTTTCCTCAGCAAGAGGAATGAAATGTATGGGAGACAGCAGCCCTTTTGTTGGATGATTCCAACGAATTAATGCTTCTACGCCTACAATCTGACCCTGCACGAGATCATACTGTGGCTGATAATATAATTCAAACTCATGCTTTTGCACCGCACGATGAATTTCATGTTGTAGCTTCAATCTTTCATAGGAGGAATTATTCCATTCCTCTGAATAAATTAATATCGTATCGCCAGCTGTCTCTTTCACTTTCACTAGAGCCATATCCGCTTTTTTGAATAAAGAGTATCCGTCATCCGCAGGGTCGATGTTGACCGCTATTCCCATACTTGCACTCATATGAACAGGAACGCCCTTTAGATCATACGGCTCACTTATGACATTTAATATATGCTGTGCACGTTCTAGAAGCTGATCGATATTATTCAAATGGTTCAGCAATAATGCGAAAGAATCCCCTTCCATTCTTGCTACAAAATCATGCTCAGACAGTAAACGATTCAGTCGATCGGCCATCTGAAGCAACATTAAGTCGGCGTATTCACGGCCGAAAGATGCATTGATAAGCTTAAAATTATCAAGATCAATATAACAAACTCCAAGCATGAGATGATCTTCCTTCGAGCGAAGAAGCCATTCATCAAAACGAATTTGAAACAATGTACGATTAGGCAATCCTGTCATATCATCGTAATATGCCATATAGCGGATTCTCTCAAGATTGCGCTTATGATCACTTAAGTCATGACTAATCATTAAAGCTCCTATAACTTTTCCGTCCCTTGCAACTGGCTCACAGCTAATCTGAAGCTCAAGTGGAAAAGAAGATCGATGCAGTACATGAATGTTTAATGTTTCAATATTCCCTGCACGCACTTGCTCCAATGAATGGGCCAACGACTCTTGACTTGATTGTTCGATCATATTCATAATCGGTTCGCCTATAAGTTCTTGACGCTGCTCATAGCCAAGCATATTAGCGGTTGTATCATTTAACTCGATAATTTTTCCTTCATGATTAATAAAGGCCAGCGCAACCGCATTGGATTGAAATAATGTATCGACTATTGATTCATGAAAACTTTTTGAAGAAGAAATCTTTTTAGTACGAATAAAAATAAATAATGCTGTAGTGATTAGAGCTAATCCGACAGTGCCCAGAATAACGCGGTACATGAATGATTGCACGACAAATAACGCAATTAACATCCAAGCTAGGGATAAGACGATAAGAAATCCTGCTACAATCGTAGGCTCAAACCTATAAAATTGATTACGCTTGAACAACTCTAATCCCTCGATTCATCATGCCAAAGATTTTAAACCACGAAACGTAAAAAATGTCACCTTTAACACAATTATAATCGAAATATGTCTTTTGTCATAGAAAAATATGTTAGTCTACCTTAAATTTTAATATTCCTGTGCAAACTACGGCCCAACCAGCTATCATAAGCACACCGCCAATAGGAGTAATTGCCCCCAGAATCGTTGCTCCAGTTAATGTCATAATGTACAGACTGCCACTAAATATACAAGTTCCAATCGTAATCAACAATGCACCCAGGGATAGCTTTCTCTCGCCTTTAACTACTGTAGAAGCCAAGGCAATAAGCATAATTCCTAATGAACTGTACATCTGATACCGGACGCCCGTTTCAAAATTTTGCAGCATTCGCTCCGAAACCATTTCCTTCAAGCCGTGTGCTCCAAAAGCACCAAATGCTATAGCTATAGCAACACCAATTACGCCAACTGTAAAGTACTTTCTAAACATGGTCATCATTCCTTTTTATGTAGTATAATGATAAGTAAAAAAATATTGAAGGAGTAGTTATGGAACATTCACATTCATCAAAACCAAATGCACCAGGTGAACCACTAAAACATAATGAACAAACTACGAACACTGAAGGCTCTGAGACAAGCTCAGAATCACTACCATCAAAACCATTAAAGCTAAAGGGACGCTATACTCCAAAAGCAGCTCCCGCTGCTGGTGCTGGCCAGCCTAATGGTGGTTATATGCCTAATTTACACTCGGCACCCGGACAAGCGCCATATGCTGCATCTGACAACATCAATCATCCTAACCAACCTGGCTATGAGCCTTATACTGAACAAGGTGAAAAACTTAAGCATTCCGGTCTTGGCATTTCAAGCTTTATCCTAGCGATTCTAGGATTGCTTGCAACCATCATTGGATTTATCGTAGTTTTTACCAGCATTTTTGATTTGAACGAAGAAAATATATTATTACTGCAAGATCCAGCATATATCGAAAGCATCATTAATGGATCTACAATCCCTTCATTCTTCATCTCCATCTTAATCGGTGGTTTGCTGATGATGAGTACAGCAGTTATTTCCTTTATTGGCTTTATTCTCGGCTGTATTAGTTTATTTAATAAGCGACGCAGAAAAGTTTTCGGTATTCTTGGTACGATCTTTAACGGTCTTTTCTGTTTTGGAGGATTTTTCTTTTTCCTTCTGTCTTTCCTTAGCGCATTTTCAGTTTAATATCGTTAGCATAGTGACACAGCTCGGATCAATTGACACCGAGCTGTGTCTTTTATTTACTTCACAACAAAGCTTGTTTTCGAATAACCATCAGCTGTTTTATGCACTTCTAAGCAAGCAGGCAATGCGTTTTTCAGTTCCTGTACATGTGATATTACGCCAATCATTCGACCTGCCCGCTGCAAATCGACAAGTGTTTGTATTGACTTCTGCAATGACTCCTCATCTAAAGAACCAAAGCCTTCATCAATAAACATCATCTCGATCGATACACCACCCTGATGTGATTGAATCACATCTGTCATGCCTAAAGCTAAACATAGTGCTGCATTAAACTTTTCACCGCCAGATAATGTCTTAACATCGCGATCTTGCCCGGTGTAAGCATCATAAACATCAAGACCTAAGCCACTTTGCTTTCCATGCGTTTCCAAACGGTCGCTTCTGCGCAGCTCAAACTGACCATTTGAGAGCTTGCTTAAACGTAAGTTGGCCATGACTAATATTTGCTCTAAATAATCGATTAATATATAGCGCTCATAAGACAGCTTTAATGGGTTATCACCCTTCATCGTCGTGAACAAATCACTAAGCATCCCCAGCTTTGCTTCCAGTTCCTGCAGTTGGCCACTATAGCTCTGAATTCGGTCAATAAAACGATGTAGATCTGCATAGCATCGCTTATGCTCTGCTTCGTCAGAAAGCAGCTGCTCAAAGTGCTGCTGACAGCTTTCATAAGTAATCTGAAGCGGCTCCAGCTGTATATAATCCAAGCTGCCTGCAACTTCACGCTCTAGTAGCTCCAACTCATTTTTCAAGCGCAAGAACTGTTGCTGATATTGTTCTATCGCTGCCTGAAGCTGGTTCAACTGATCTGACGTTAGCTTCGCGTTAATGTACTGTTCTTGATCCATAAAACCGGCTGCCTGCAATTGTTCGTGTAAACTGTCTTTACTATCCTCCAGCTCCTGCTGAAGTCGTACGACAAGCTGCTGTTGACCATCATATTGAGCTAGTACAGTCGTATGCTGAGAAACAGCAGCTTGATGTCCATCATTTGCTAACTTCCATTGCGCCTGCAGCTGCGAAACTTGTTCACGCAGTTCGTTAAGTTTGCTTTGCAAGCTGCTTTCTTCCTGCAGCTGTTGTGGCACACGCTCTGAAAGCTGCTTTATCGTCGTTTCTATCGTTGTTTGTTGAATTGCCACCTGTTGCAGCTCAGATTGTAGTTTATCACGCTCAAGCTCCTGCTTTTGTAGACTTTGTTCCAGAGCTACAAGCTCCTGCTTTTGCTGCTGTGTACGCTCAATCATCGATTGCAACTCAGTTGATTGATCCTTTACTGTTTTCCATCGCTCACGCAATGCTTGCTGAGCCTGCTCTAACTTGTCATACACAAGTTTAAAGTCATCGTACGGTGCAAAATTACTTTGCTCGCTTTCAGTTTGCTCCAACTGATCAAGTTGAGTAATTAGCATATTGCGTTTAGCGCTGCATTCTGCTTCAATTCTTTGATGGGTTTGAAGTTTTTGCATATGAGCAGCTTTTACTTGCTCAAGCTGTTCCTTCGTCGGTATATGAGCATTCTGATTCGCTTTCTGTGGATGCTCTTCACTTCCACACACCGGACAAGGCTGCCCATCGTGCAGATGCATCGCCAATTGGCTGGCTTGTCCACTCAGCCATTGCAGCTCCTGCTCCGCCATAGCTTTATAGGCTTGATCTACTGCTTGTGCTGCCTCACCTATTTGTTGCTCTAGCTGAATAAGCACCATTACTTCCTTTACAAGCGTACTGATCTCAGTTCCTTGCTTTTGAATCGTCTTTAGCTGCGCTTGCAGCTCAGCATAACGGACAGCATCTTGTTCATGCGTTCCAAGCAGTTCCGTAAGCTCTTGCTTACGAGCTTTTCCCTGCTGTAGTACAAGCTCCTGTTCTGCTTGTTTTTGCATGATATGCTGCACTCGCTGCTTAACCTCTGTTTCCTGAACCGCCAATTTCTTAAGCTGTTTCACGATCGGAGCTAATCCTTCTAATTCATGCAGCTCTAACTGCAGTGCTGTCCGTCTCGGTTCAAGCTCCTGCTGTGCTTCCCATCGTTGCTGAGCTTCTTGCAGCTCAGCAGTCAGCTTTAGCTTACTTTCAGCCAATGCCTGCAAACGCTCGGAGCCTTCGTCTGCCTGTTGCTTTGCTCTTAACCAACGCTCTTCAAAAGGCTTTACAAAACGTGCCTTTTCTCCTTCAGCAAGCTTTTGTTTCATTGCCTCAGTCTCCAGAGCCCGCTCCTCTAGCAAGCGGAGCTCCTCCTGTTTCGACTTTAGCTGAGAAAGCTTGTTATTATGCTGCTCTGCTTGCTGCAATGCTTTGCGAGCCATTGACAGCTTCTCTGCTTGCTCAATCTTTTTTTGTTCTAGCTGCTGCTGTTCCAGCTCGTAAGTTGTTTTCTCTTCCTGCAATGCAACAAGTACCTGATAGCTGCTTTGCTGCTCCTGCATATATACTTCTGCAAGCTGACTGCCTTCTCTTAATGGTAGTTGCTCTGCAATCTGCTGAAGCAATGTACGCTGAGCATGCTGCTGATCGCGAAGCTGTTCCTGTAGCTGCTTCGTTTGCTGCCCAACAAGCTGCTCTAGTCGATCAAATTTTTCTGTACGAAAAATTTTACGCAATATTTCTTCCTTATTGTCTGTGCTTGAAGTAAGCAGCTTGCGGAACTCTCCTTGAGGCAGCATTACAATTTGACTGAATTGATCCTTCGTTAACCCGATAATTTCCGTTAAGCGTTGATCAACATCCCGAATCACAAAGCGATCAACTGCAGGAACCTCTCCTCGATCCGTTAGTTCAAAAAGCTCGATTTTCTCACCAGTTTCACTTTTATTGTTGCCCTTTCGGTGCTTCATTTGCCTCAATACACGATAGGTCTTGTCACGAACTGCAAACATCAGCTCAACAGAAGTATGAGTTGCTTCATCTGCAAAATGGCTTCGCATCATACGAGTTTCCGCGCGGTCTTCCCCGCTGGCAGAGCCGTATAAAGCAAAACATATGGCATCAAATATCGTCGTTTTACCTGCTCCTGTATTACCAGAAATAACGAATAGGCGGTGTTCTCCCAACGTTCGAAAATCAATAACCTCTCGTTCGCGATACGGACCAAAAGCCGTTAATGTAAGCTGTAATGGTCTCATGCTACTCCCCACTCTCCTTTACAAGCTGCTCATAGGCTTCTGCAAACAGCTGCTCCTTATCAGCAGACAGCTCAACTCCGCGAACCTCCTCATAAAAAGCACGAAACAGCTCAAGCGGCTTAAGCTCCTGCTTTACAATTGCAATTCGCTCTTCATCATCAGAGCCAATCGCTAGACGCTGAGTAATACGCTCAACGTGCATTGCGTTAGGATACACCGCACGAATTTTCTCCATTGGGAACAGTACCGGGTTCTCATCGGTTAACGTTACGTACACATAATCCTCATTACGCTCATGTCGTTCAATCTCTGCCATCGTGCCAACAACTTTTCTCATATCGCGTCTTGCTAAAAGTGGGACTTTTTGTATGCTAACGTCGCTTTCCCCAAGTTCAACTACGAGGTATCCTTTGTTATGCTTCTCTTCCGATATCGAATACTTTAGTGGTGAACCAGAATACCGCACATGCTCTAGACCGACATGATGCGCTTGATGCAAATGTCCAAGTGCCACATAATCAAATTTCTCTAGCAGTTGCGCACTGACATATTCTGCACCTCCGATTGATAATGGCCGTTCTGCATCGCTTGTATTGTTCTCTGCTTCTCCATAAGCTGTCACGAAAGCATGTCCAACGAGCACGTGTCGGGCATTCGGATCCCACCGTTCGACGATATGCTGAACGATTGCCTCCATCGCCTCTTGGTGGCTGCGAATATCATCTTGACCAAGCAAATACCTAACAATAGAAGGGTCCGCATACGGAATTAAATAAAAATGCACTTCACCGTCAGCGTCATGCATCACTACAGGCTCGATTGGTACCCGCAGCTGTCCGCTCATATATAGCTGGTTGCGTTCCATCAGCTTTACAGCAAAATCAATCCGATCCGGACTATCATGATTGCCAGCAATCGCGAGCACCGGTACCTCAAGTTCTAGTACAAGCCTTTCTAGCGTTTTATTAAGCAGATCAACAGCTTCCGTCGGAGGTATTGCTCGATCATATAAATCACCAGCTATAATAACAGCATCCGGCTGTTCTGATTTCACATCGTTGATGAACTGCTCAAGCACTACTTCCTGATCTTCTGTCATATATACACCTTGCACGAGCTTGCCTAAATGCCAGTCCGCCGTATGAAAAATTTTCATCATGTCACCCTTTCTCTACGAATTCTCTTATAGTGATAGTGTGCGATCAATTTTTTTGAACTTCCTCTTTAATCTAAGTTTACCATCAGCCTTAGCACACTGCTACTCCCGCCTGTGAACCTATTGTTTCATTTTTATTGCGTAAAACTATCATTTTGAATACAAAAAACCTATAGATGTGGAAGTATAAAATGTTACATGGTATGATTGCCTTGAACTGTAGGAAAGCATGATTACTACTCCATACGCACTTCTCTATAGATGGTCTGACTAAGTGTTCTTGTACTTATATAGGTACTAAACTTGCCAAATAAATGTACACGCGACCACTTATGTAAGTATCTTTAGGTTGTTGATGTGTATGAAGCAGTTATGTTGCAAGATGTACTTACATATCTGTCATTCTAGGACATGCTGTACAAGCTTTTTACAGTAATTACGTAAGCTGTTATTAATGAATTAAAGGAGCGCTGCTCAAATGAGTAAAAAGCAACTGTTAAACAATGATTGGTTATTCTTAAAGCAACCGTTAGGCTCAAGCCTTGAAGCTGTTCGTACTGCTGATGAATGGATGGCAGTTACATTGCCACATGATTGGCTAATTTATGACAGCAACAATTTGTATGAAGACGGTGAAGGATGGTATCGCAAAACGCTTCATATTGAAAAGCTGTCACAAGATATGAATACTTCCTTGTATTTTGAAGGCGTATATATGGATAGCACGTTGTATGTGAACGGGCAATCGGTTGGGGAGTGGAAATACGGCTATTCCAGCTTTGAGATGGACATTACTCCTTATCTGAATGAAGGTGATAACGAGATTATTGTTAAAGTTGTTCATCAATCTCCGAACTCACGCTGGTATTCAGGTGCCGGAATCTATCGTTCCGTCTGGCTTGTTGAAAAGCCAGCGACGCATCTCCCAACTCATGGTGTGTATATTGCAACGAAACCGCTGGATGATTTCTGGATTGTTGATGTCGATACTGAAGTATACTTCGATAAAAATTCCAGTGCTGAAGCAAGCTATCGCATTGAACAGCAGGTGCTTGATGCAGAAGGTAATATTTTTGCACAGCTCAGCACTCCACTTACTTCAGCAGCAGGGCAAACAACGATTACTAAAACAGAGCTGCAAGTAACGAACCCTCAGCTATGGAGCATCGGAGCCGGAAATTTGTATACGCTAGCAACCTCGTTATATTGTGACGAGCAGCTACTACAGACGGATTCAGAGAGATTTGGCTTCCGCTCATTGCGCTTTACAACGAATGAAGGATTTTTCTTAAATGATCAGTACGTCAAAATATTCGGTGCGTGTCAGCATCACGACTTAGGAGCACTTGGAGCAGCTGTCAATCGCAAAGCAATGAAGCGACAAATTGAGCTGCTTATGGAAATGGGCGTTAATGCGATTAGAACCGCTCATAATATGCCAGCTGTTGAGCTGATGGAGCTAGCGGATGAAATGGGCGTGCTTATTTGCACAGAGGCATTAGATATGTGGGAGCGTCCAAAAACGCCTTATGACTACGCTCGCTTCTACCCTGATTGGTGGCAAAAGGATATTACAAGCTGGGTTCGACGCGACCGTAACCATCCTAGCACGATTATGTGGAGTATCGGCAATGAAATTTATGATACTCATGCTAGCGAAAGAGGCCAAGAGCTTACGCGTGAATTAATGGAGCTAACCGAAAAGCTTGATTATAAGCGCAATGCGGTTGTTACGATTGGCTCTAACTTTATGCCTTGGGAAAACGCACAGAAATGTGCCGATATCGTTAAAGTAGCTGGATACAACTATGGCGAGAAATACTACGATCAGCATCATGAGGCTCATCCTGACTGGATCATTTACGGAAGTGAAACAGCATCTGTCGTACAAAGTCGTGGCATTTACCACTTCCCGCTTAATCAAGGGGTGTTAGCTGATGATGATGAGCAATGCTCGGCACTAGGCAACAGCTCCACAAGCTGGGGTGCAAAAAGCACGGAAGCGTGCATTATTGCAGATCGCGACGCTACGTATTCATTGGGCCAATTTATATGGACGGGCTTTGATTACATCGGTGAGCCAACACCATACCATACGAAAAACTCGTATTTCGGACAAATTGATACTGCTGGGTTCAAAAAGGATTCCTTCTATATTTATCAAGCGGAATGGACCGACTATCGTGTAAGCCCAATGGTTCATATTTTCCCATATTGGGACTTTTCCGAGGGGCAGCTTATTGATGTTCGTGTATGCTCCAATGCGCCGAAGATCGAGCTGTTTTTCAATGAGCAATCTCAAGGCGTCTTTCATATCGACCACAAGCATGGTCAAAAGCTGATCGGCGATTGGCAGATTCCTTATCAAAAAGGTGTATTGAAGGCTGTTGCCTACAACGAGCACGATGAGATCATCGCAACGGATATACAAGCCTCTTTCGGAGATGCAGTTAAAGTTGTACAGCATGTTGAAGATAGTGAGCTTACTGCAAACGGCTCAGATCTCGCATTTATCGAAATTAGTACAGTAGATGCGGACGGATTGCCTGTACAAAATGCTAACAATCGCGTTCATGTCTCAATTGAAGGTCCTGGTCGACTAATCGGACTAGATAATGGTGATAGCACTGATTATGATTCTTATAAAGGAACAAACCGCCGACTATTTAGCGGCAAGCTGCTCGCAATCGTTGCAACTACGCTTGAGCCTGGTGAGATTACAGTTACAGTACAATCTCGCGGACTTGAGACGAGCAAGCTGACGATACAAAGTAATCCTTTAACAGAGCAGACAAACGATCAGCAATCTGCTACGCTGTATGCCTACGCTGAAGCCTATGAGCATGATTTCTCACAACAAAGTGTACATCTGGATCAAGACGAAATTCCTGTACGTAAAATTGAGATTATCGCTTCTCAAGGAACAGTAATGAACGCTGAACGGAAGTCGCTACCTGTTGAAATCAAGCTACATCCTCACAATGCAACGTATAAGGATGTAGAATGGCGTCTAACGAATGTTGCAGGTGTCGACGCAAATATGGCTAGGCTTGATGTAGATGGGGCTTATGCAACGATTCATGCACTTGGCGATGGTGAGCTATATATCCGCTGCGGTACGAAAAACGGAAAAGAAAAGCTTCAGCATTACTCTATGCTCGGCTTCTCAATTAGCGGTATCGGACAAGCGTTTATCGAACCTTACGAATTCGTATCTGCTGGATATTACAGTGAACGCAGTACGAATTTAACGATGGGTAATGAACGTGGAATGGCGACAGCTCGTGACGGCGAAAGCATTATTGCTTTCGAAAAGATCGATTTTGGTAGCTATGGCTCTGATGAGATCACATTGCCGATCTTCTCGTTGGACGGTGACCCATTTACATTTGACATATGGGAAGGCTATCCTTCTGATGAAGGCGCAACTCATCTTGGTACGTTTAGCTACAACAAGCCTACAATTTGGAATGTGTATCAAGAGGAAACCTATAAGCTCAATAAGCGTCTAAAGGGAATTACTACGCTATCTATTGTGCTTACGCGCAAAATTCATCTTAAAGGCTTCCAATTTACAAGACTAGAGAAAGCATATCAACAGCTGCATGCACTTGATTATGATCAAGTATATGGTGACTCCTTTACAATTACAGAGGATGCGATCGAAAATATCGGTAACAACGTTTCGATTATTTTTGATGATATGGACTTTGTAAAAGGAGCTAGCAAGCTTACAATTTGTGGACATTCGCCAATCGATAAAAACACCATTACGATTAATATGAGTGGTGACAATGGCGACATGAAGCAAATGGTTGAATTTGATTATTCAGATGGATATACAACACGCACCTACGAACTAGAGCCCGTCGAAGGTAAACAAAAAATAATGTTCGTATTCCTTCCAGGCAGCCAGTTCGACTTGAAATGGTTCAAATTTGAAAAATAATTTGCTAAATAAGCGTTAATGTTGAGAAACTAACAAAACATGCATGCAGCCGATTCATAAAGCTGCATGCATGTTTTTTGTTTTGCGCAGGCCACAGGCGATGTGCCCCAAAGATCCTAAGATCTGCGAGTCAATGCCTAAAGCTATTTATATATTCCACCATAGTTAATAAGGTAAGTTCATCATACATGCTTCTTTTGCGCATACAATGAATACATAATAGACGTAAATGAGGTGAGCTAGCATGAAGCAACAGCCACTATTTATCGTTTCGCGAGAAGACTGGTCATTACATCGTAAAGGGTATAATGATCAAGCTAGACATCAAGAGCGTGTACGAGAAGCGATCAAAAACAATTTACCCGATCTTGTTTCAGATGAAAGCATTATATTGTCCGATGGTCGAAAAACAGTTAAAGTTCCTATTAAAAGCTTAGATGAAGCGCACTTCATCTATAATTACAGTAAAAAAAAACATGTCGGTCAAGGCGATGGTGATTCGCAAGTTGGCGATGTGCTCGGTGTAGATCCCCAAGCTTCGAAAAAGCCTGGTAAAGGTCAGGATGCTGGCGATCAGCCCGGTGAGGATGTGTATGATACGGAAATCAGTATTGATGAGCTAGAAGATATGCTTTTTGAAGAAATGGAGCTTCCTAATTTAGAACAGAAGCAAAAAGATCAATTGCAAACCTCTGAGATTGTATTTCACGATATACGCAAAAAAGGGATCATGTCGAATATCGATAAAAAAAGAACTTTGCTGGAAAACCTAAGACGGAATGCGAATGCAGGAAAAAAAGGAATTGGCGGCATATCGCCTGATGATTTGAGATATAAAACTTGGACGGAAATCGTCAAGCCGCAATCTAATGCTGTTATCTTCGCACTTATGGATACGTCTGGTAGTATGGGAGCTTTTGAAAAGTATTGTGCAAGAAGCTTTTTCTTTTGGATGTCGAGATTTTTACGTAGAAAATACGAACATGTTGAAATTATTTACGTAGCACATCATACCGAGGCTAAACAAGTATCGGAAGAAGACTTTTTTACACGCGGTGAAAGTGGCGGAACGATATGCTCCTCAGCTTACCAAAAAGCTCTTGACCTTATTGACGAGCGTTACCCTCAGCAGCTGTGGAACATTTATCCTTTTCATTTTTCAGACGGGGATAATTTAACCTCTGATAACGAACGCTGTGTACGCTTAATTGAAAAGCTAATGGAACGCAGCAATATGTTTGGCTATGGCGAGGTGAATCAATACAATCGCAGTAGTACGTTGATGAGTGCCTATAAGCATATTTCGAATAAGAAGTTTAAACACTTTATTATTAAAGAGAAAGGCGAGGTATATAAAGCACTCACTCATTTTTTTGCAAAACAACCTGCGCAATAATAATAAAGATGCCAGTAAGCTTGTCGCTCGCAACTGAGCAATACTACAAACTTGCTGGCATCTTTTTGACTAAAATGAAAAGGGAAGAAGCTGCTCCGCCATCAGCGTATCTAAGCTTTCAAATTCATACCCTTTTGCTCGAGCATCGTCAATGACTCTAGGTAGTGCCCCAGCATTATCGCTTGACACAGAATGTATCAACATAATGCTGCCGGGGTGCAGCTGCTTCATAATTTGCTGATAGGCGTACTCTGGTCCTTTTTGATTGTTTACTTCCCAATCTTTGTATGCTAATGACCAAAATACACTCGTATATCCTTCTTCTCGACTCACCGCTAATACACGATCGCTGAAAATCCCTCTTGGTGGTCTTAAATATTGCATTGTTTTTTGATTAGATATTGCGGCAACTCCGTCTTTCACTTTAATGAGCTCTTGTCTAATCTGCTCGTTACTCATCGTTGTCATATCAGGATGGCTCCACGAGTGATTACCGATAATATGCCCTTCATCAACCATTCGTTTAATTAAATCAGGCTGATCCTGTATGTAGTGTCCAGTTACAAAGAACGTAGCAGGTACATTTTTTTCTCTTAACGTATCTAATATTGGAGCTGTAAATCCATTTTCATATCCGTTATCAAAAGTTAGATACAAAACTTTCTTAGAAGTGTTCCCTATAAATAAAGCATCATTTTTTTGTATAATATGAGAAAAACCTTCCTCGTCGATAGATGGAAGCTTTCCTCCAATGCTGCGCTTAAAGCCAAAATGAAAAGGCTTCTCAGTATCTGCAGCAGCGACATTCCATTGTGCTAAACTGAAAAATAGTGCTGTAATGAACAACATTGTGCTCATAAGCTTGATTGTATGCTTCACCTTTATTCCTCCATTGCCTATTTGTTGTTAGCTTGCCCAATTGTGTGTAAATCATTCAAAAAGTCATTGTGATCTTAGCCTTTCGTAAAACATATTTAAAACAAAAAAACTTTGCAGTATTCTGCAAAGTCTATTATGTAATCATGGTCGGGATGACACGATTTGAACATGCGACCCCTTGGTCCCAAACCAAGTGCTCTACCAAGCTGAGCTACATCCCGAAGTATGGAGCGGAAGACGGGAATCGAACCCGCGACCCTCGCCTTGGCAAGGCGATGCTCTACCGCTGAGCCACTTCCGCAAAAAAATGGTGCCGCCTAGAGGACTTGAACCCCCAACCTACTGATTACAAGTCAGTTGCTCTACCAATTGAGCTAAAGCGGCATAATGGTGACCCGTAGGGGATTCGAACCCCTGTTACCTCCGTGAAAGGGAGGTGTCTTAACCCCTTGACCAACGGGCCTTACTTATGTAAATCTATCAAAATTCTCACTCTTATTTTCAGCGACAAGATATATCATATCATGTCTAAACTATTAAATCAAGTCTTTCATTATACTTTTCATAGTTTTGCTAATAAAAGAATGGCGGAGAAGGTGGGATTCGAACCCACGCACCACTTACGCAGTCTAACCCCTTAGCAGAGGGTCCCCTTGAGCCACTTGGGTACTTCTCCATGAATGGCTCCCCGAACAGGACTCGAACCTGTGACAACTCGATTAACAGTCGAGTGCTCTACCAACTGAGCTATCAGGGAATGGATGCAATGCTCACAATTACTTAATTCGCTCGAACAGTGGCTCACAACATTTTGATACGCTCGAACATTCCTTCGGAATGAGGGTCGCTTGAGCAAAATGTTGTTCGCTTGGAGCGAAAACATATAATGAGCTTTTCAAGGTTTTTGAACCTTGAAAACTGGATATGAAAGTTGTGAATCTCCAAAGGTAAATCAAGCAGAAGATAGGGTCAAAACCGCTATGCTTCCGATGTGACTTGTGAATCTTCGCTTACGCTCCGTATTCAAAGTCGGTAGGATAAGCCCTCGACCGATTAGTACTGGTCAGCTCCATGCATTGCTGCACTTCCACCCCCAGCCTATCAACCTCGTCGTCTTCAAGG
>Ga0160467_100208_pt1 | contig 76225 bp, 50 predicted proteins | sample HID1972I_E11MG_FD_108221 | JGI IMG/M metagenome (GOLD analysis project Ga0160467, IMG submission 108221) | Enriched pill bug-associated microbial communities from UW Madison campus, WI, USA - HID1972I_E11 MG | ecosystem: Host-associated > Arthropoda: Insects > Digestive system > Unclassified ... | reverse complement strand
TTTGGTTTCCCATATGGCATGCCGGTACTCTTGAAACGTAAGGCGTTGGCACTCATTGGTGAATTTCAACGTATCCAGCCATTCCTCGTTGGCAGATGTCCATGGTTTAGACCCTTTGGGATCTGACAGTTGATTTCTTAATAAAAATTTTCCCAAGCGCTGCTGATGACGGTTCAAATCTTCCTTCACATCTTCCCGCGCACGAACTAAGTCTCGTAACGCTTCATCCTCGGGCGTAGGGACATAAACAGAAGTCAGCTCTCCTGCACGAAATAATTGGGCTAATCGCAGGGCATCTCGTTTGTCTGTTTTTACGCGATCCCCTGCTCGCTTTGGGATGAGCGAAGGAGCAACGATTGTGCAGGAAATATTCAGTTCCAGCAGCCAACGATATAACACAAACCCTGTGGGCCCAGCTTCGTAGCAGACTTCTAGCGTGACATCTTCTGTCTTAAGTAGTTGTTGCATTAATTTGCGGACAGCATCTTTCGTATGGGGGATAACTCCCCAATAACGGGCTTCTTTTCTGCCTTCTTCCGCAATCGCAACCGCAATTTTATTTTTGGATACGTCTAAACCTACATACTTTGTGGTCATACTCATATTAACCGACTCCTTTTTTGATTGTAGCTCTGTTTTGGTTTTGAATTTGATGTTCTTATTACATTCATTTCCAAATTCAACCTACGTCATGCAAAAGAGGATGTCGGTTTCGTTCATTATAACTATGAGGTCAATTCGAGGTGAAAAACTCAGAAATTGCCCCAATAACGCCTGTGAGTTCCGTTAGCATTTATGTAAGGCTGCTTTTGGTTAATTAACGTCGCTCAGTTCCGCTAGAACTTCAACTTGTTCCTGCTCGACGGAAATGATCGTTTTTGTAGTTAAAATTCAAGTCCCGAACGCTTTACATTGGTAAAGCATTCGGGATTTTTCTGTTGGGGTTAGGTTTTGTTCCAGCCTCTGTTTCTCGAAAAAACAAAAAAGTGATACAAAATTAAAAAAGTACCACCCTCCAAAAAGAACTGTGCAAAAAAATACTATTGGACTTAACTTGAAGATGTATTACTGTAATGGTGAATATTGATTGTGATTCATACTAGGAGGCGTATAAAAGCAAAAAATAATAGTTTTTACTGAATTGAGCAATAAAAATAGTCGATTGTTTAACATGGTTTCATTACAGTTAAAGCGAATGGATATCGAATGAGCTTTTAATATAGGGGGGGCGGAATAATGCGTAAATTTGAATGCAATGAAGCTGAAGTGAAGGATGCAATAGAGCGAGTCGTTCAAAGAACGATGAATATGGATTTCACTTGGAACTGGTCCTGTGGGGTAGCTTACTATGGCATCAGTAAAGCTTGGGAAGTTACGGGTAAACAGGAATACATCGATTTTCTAGTGGAATGGGTGGATGAATATTTAGAATTGGGCTTGCCGCCAATGATGGTCAATGCCTGTGCCATGGGTCACACAATGATCACCTTGCATGAGGCGACTGGCGATTCAAAGTATCTGGATCTGGCACTAATGAAAGCTGAATATTTGCGCAATGACGCGATCCGTTTTGGTGATGGCGTATTCCAACATACGGTTTCATCCAAAAATGACTTTCCAGAGCAGGCATGGGCCGACACGCTGTTTATGGCAGCTTATTTCCTACTTCGCCTAGGCTTTAAGCTGGATAAACAAGAATATATAGATGATGCGCTAAAGCAATTTTATTGGCATGAGGAATACTTACAGGATATGAAGACGAATCTTTTCTATCACGCCTGGGACAATGTGAAGCAAACTCATTTGTCAGGCATTTACTGGGGAAGAGCTAATGCCTGGGCGGCTTATACAATGGCACAGGCCTATAAGATGCTGAATCCATTCATGCCGATGTGGATGCAAATCGGTGGAGCATTAGGAGATCAGCTGAGCGCGCTTGTCAGATTACAGACTCCGGATGGATTGTGGCGGACGGTATTGAATGACGAGACATCTTACGAGGAGACATCTGCATCAGCAGGTATAGCAGCTGCTTTGACCGTCAATGGACATCCACTACATCAGAACTATATGGCTAGTGCATATAAGGGTATACTTGCCAACATTGATGAAGATGGCTCAGTGAGGAATGTATCAGCAGGAACGGCAGTGATGTATACAGCGGATGATTACAAAGTAATTTCGAAGAAAAGAGTACAAGGCTGGGGGCAAGGGCTAACGTTAGCTTATCTGGCGGCATTGCTTCAAAACAAGGAGCTAGTCAGCAAAATTTGAGAACGAGGTGTCCATCTTGAATCTAGTAGAACGTTTGAAGCAGACATTTATTAATCCACCAAGCGAATATAGCCCAGTTCCGTTTTGGTTCTGGAACGATGAACTTTCTAAGGCGGAGATTATAAGACAAATTCATGATTTTCATGCAAAGGAAGTGGATGGCTTTGTTATTCATCCACGGATGGGACTGCCTCGTACGATGCCCTATTTATCGGAGCAGTATCTGGAATTGGTGGAAGTGGCAGTAGCTGAAGCCAACCTGCTCGGTATGAAGGTTATTCTATACGATGAAGGGATGTATCCTTCTGGTTCGGCATGTGGAATGGTAGTAAAGCATAATCCGGAATTTGCTTGCCGAGGCTTACAGCTTCAAGAGCATGTGATCGGAGAAGTGCACGAGGTCGTAAGGATTCCCACTGCTTTGACACCGGGGGAGAGAATTGTTTCGGTGCAGGCCGTTCGTAAGCTGTCCGACTGTGAGATTGAGGCGGAGCGAACTGTCCTGCTCAAGCTTGAGCAAGATAGCGATTGTATTGAGTTCACTCCTCCTGATGCAGGAAACTGGTCAGTATTAGTCTTTATTGATACATACTCTAAAGGAACGATTCGCGGAGTTCACCCAGGGCAAGATGATGGGGAGCCTGATGCTCCTTTAGCTGCTGACCTATTGAACCTAGACGCTACAAAGGCTTTTATTGAATTGACGCATGAAAAGTATTATGAGAAGCTGCATCAATATTTTGGATCGACTATTTTTGCAATGTTCACAGACGAGCCGGATTTGTTAGGTAGAGGACATAAGACAGGATTGAAGCCATGGACATTAGGCTTTATGGATGAATTTCTTGCAGGCGGTGGCCGAGAACAAGAACTGCCAGCTCTTTGGTTTCAAGCTGGAGAGGCAACAGAACGGATTCGGCATTTCTATAAGATGCTTGTCCGAACTCGACTTGCGCGAACCTATTACAAGCCGCTTGCTGATTGGTGTGAGGACCACGGAATAGGACTGACGGGGCATCCAGCAGAAAGCGACGATATTGGGCTGTTGGAGCATTTCCATATTCCAGGTCAGGACGTTGTATGGCGCTATATCGCGCCTGAAGATGATAAAGCAATTACGGGCACACACAGCACGATGGGAAAATGCTCATCTGATGCGGCACGCCATCGCGGTAGACGACGTAATTTGAATGAAAGCTTCGGTGTATGCGGGATTGAAGGTGGCTGGTCATTAACAGCGGACAATATGAAATGGTATTTGGATTGGCTGTTCGTCAGAGGAGTTAATTTGATTAGTCCGCATGCTTTTTATTATTCGATTCGCGAAGAACGGCGTGATGAACGACCGCCAGATGTAGGTCCTAACAATATATGGTGGTCAGAATATTCACAGTTTTCAAGATACATTAAGCGGATGAGTTGGCTCATGACAGATAGCGTGAACACTGCAGAAGTTGCCGTACTTGCGCAATCTGCATACTTGCCTTGGAAAATCGTGAAACCATTGTATGAAAGACAAATTGAGTTCAACTATTTAGAGGAAGAATTGTTACTCCACGCCAGTGAACTAGTTGATGGAACGATACGTATAGCGAATCAGTGCTACAAGGTAATCTTAGTAGAGGACGGAGGCAGATTCGAAGCTGGATGTGTCGCGGTATTAGAGAAATTTGTCCAGCAGGGTGGTATTGTTATCGAGCTGTCGGGTGATGGAGAATGCATGGCAAATATTCATCAACGACGCATTACCGAAGCAGAACAGAGTATAGAGCTGCTGACAACAGAATTGGACAATATTATCGAACTCAAGCCCACAGCTTCTAATATTCGTATGAGCAGAATCACAAAGGAGGGAACGGACTTTTTAGTAGTCGTCAATGAAGGTGAGGATAGCTATGAAGGCAAGTTATATGTTGATTACACTGGTGAACCAGAGATTTGGCATCCATGGACAGGTATGTTTGAAGCACCGTATCACGAGCAGTTAGGGCATAAGCAAGTAATTAGTGTAAGCATTGCTCGCAGAGAATGTATTGTTATTGCATTTGACAGATTGGGTGGTAGCCAACCTGCAGTACATAAACTGATTAAGAGGAAAGAATCTATTGATTTGTCTGAAGGCTGGCGCATCGATCATGCTATGTTCAGTAAGGAACTTAAAAGCTTATCCTCATGGACAGAATGGGATGGAATGGAGCATTATTCGGGTAGCGTGATCTATACGAAAAGCTTTGATCTGCCTGAGAGTGCTATAGAAGGTAGTATTGAATTAAATCTCGGGGATGTGCATGAAATAGCACGGCTATTGGTTAACGGACAAGAGATAGGGGTTCGAATGTGGAAGCCGTATATTTTTAAGCTTAATCGAGAACTGTTGCAGGGTGAAAACGAACTTAGAGTGGAAGTCACAAATAGTCTAGCGAACCAATATGATGGCCTTATACTACCCTCCGGTTTATTAGGTCCGATTACACTCACAATTGGGCGCAGTGATGAATAGATGAAGTAATACTACGATGATTCGATTATTGTAAGGAACTACCGTTAATAGAAAGTCCGAATCGTTAAGATTGTAAATGGATAACCCCCACAAATGTTGATACTACAGCATTCTTGGGGGTTATTATTACTTTAAAAACATATCGAGTCGTCAATGCTCATATTGAGGCAGATCACTTTGTGCCTTAACAGAGTGTTATCCCTATTCACAACTGATATCGTTTAAAAATTCCTCCATTTTACGGTTTACTTCATCCGAGTTATTCTGTGATGGAATGAGAATTTAATGCGTTATTATTCAAACGATCAACTGAAACAATGTGTAGATCGACCCCATCCATGCGACTTAACAGATCATTAATAATAGAGCCGTGCATAATTTCTTGCCAGCGTGTTTGTCCGGATTGTCCGATAATGAGTTGTGTAATATTATGCTGTTTAGCCGTATCAGTGATCATCTCTACAACTTTTTTAGTATCGCATGATTTGGTAATTACAGTAGCTTCCCATTCTGCATATTTACGCTGCCAAAGCTCAGTAAAGCTATGCTGGCTTTGCTCGTGTGTATTTGTTTGCTCATTATCAATATTGAGTACATAAAGTGGACAGTGAAGCAAGTTAGACAATTCTCCACCACGGCGGATAAGTTGTTCTTCGTTAGGAACCTGATGTACGCACACTAATATTTTTTCATCGCTAGTCATTGGCAATTAAGACTCCTTTTACATTGTAGATCAATAAAAAAGCTTGGAGCAGAGAAATTCCGCTACCAAGCTTTAGGTTGTTTAAAAAGACAAACCAAAAAGGCATGAAGACTCTCTCATGACGCTGACGAGGTTAGCTGTCGGATTCGGGTTTGAGAGTACCCGTTCTTTCTAGATTCTCAGAAAGAATTCACCCCTGAAGCAGCATATGCTTCGTTGGTTCCCCCGTTCCTCTTTAAGAGGATTAAGCAAATCAAATATAAAATTATCGTAATTCATAGTAAGACACTTTTGCTGAAAAGTAAATAGGAGAATGAAAAATTTTCATAATTATCATGCGTTACTTTCTGGAACTTACGCTAGGTAATGCCTTTTTAGCAAGAACAATCGTTATTCCTCTACAATAGCAAATCCCCATCGCCCCAGCTTAACTTGTTCTCTCGTCTAGCTGAAAACTACGTAACGCTTCCCACAGCTAAGAGCTTCGCAGCAGTATTCACACAACAAAAATTGTGAAGAATATCACCCGTCAGAGAAGAATGTCTCCTACCATGGAGAGAAAGCAATTGCTATCATACGTTGGTAAGCGTTATTATGTCTATTTTGAAAGAGGGGGCAATTAGCTATGTTTCAATCATGGCAGAAGCATGTCAAATGGTTTATTGCGGCAATGGTATTCGTTACGGCTGTGACCTTCTATACGGGAGAACGCGCAGCTGCAGCACCGAATGTGAGCAAAATCGGAGAAACCGTAGTGACTTCAAGCGGATTGACAGAAGCATCCTATACCGGCTATTTGAACGGTGAATCTTTTCAGCAAGATGGCATTGTTACTTTCAACGACTGGCAATATACAGCGTTTTGGTCAAGCGACCGGCACGTCAATATATCTCGAAGACAGCTGCCTTCAGGAAGCTGGCAAACGATAAAGCTGACAGACTATAAGAATACTGTCAACGATTCACATAATACGATCTCTATTGGCATATCAGCACAGGATGGGACGATTCACCTTGCCTTTGATCATCATGGAGATACGTTTCATTACAGAAAGTCGGTAACAGGTCTGGCTACGAATCCAGGCAGTCATTCATGGGATGCCTCCAAGTTTGGCGCGGTCACGAATCAGCTAACGGGTTTAGCTATCAATGAGGTGACGTATCCACGATTTATTACGGCACCAGATGGACGCCTGCAGTTCTTTTTCCGAACAGGCACAAGTGGTGACGGAGATACACCTATGTATGAATACAATAATGGGATCTGGTCTGAGCTAGGCTTATTTATTCAATCACGTACCGCTAGTCCGAATCTGTGCCCATATTATTTCGGCTTTGACTATGACTCGAATGGACGTTTGCACGTATCGTGGACATGGCGAGATACACCGAATGCCAGCACGAATTTCAATATGATGTACGTTTACAGTGATGACTACGGTAGAACGTGGAAGAACAACTCGGGGACGGTTGTTGGTACGACCGGCAGCAATCCTTTAAAGCCGACAACCTCGGGCATCGTAGTCTGGAATATCGGACAGAATCGTGGATTGATTAATCAGGAATCACAGACGGTAGATTATCTTGGACGCGTCCATATTGTGGCATCACATATGCCTGACAGCGAAGGATCGGACAGTAATTTCAACAATGCTCGTAATAAAGCATATGTATTCCATTATTGGCGAGATACGAACGGAATATGGAGCCGTTCACAGGTGCCACATATGCCTGGTGTAAGCCGCAGCGACATCGGTGTTGATACAAATAATAATGTTTACTTGATTGCGCCAAGCTCACTTGATGGAGCGACAAGAATCATAACAGCGAATGCTTCATCGAACTGGACGGATTGGCAGATCGTACATTCTGAGCCAAGAGCGAAGTTTGCATCCGAGCCATTGATTGACCATGCTAGATTGAAGTCACAAAATATATTATCTTTCGTTCAACCGGAAATCGGTAACGGCCGCATCACTGTGCTTGATTTTAATATCGAAGCTGCGCAATATCCCGTCTATACGGGCAATCTGGCAATTGGGGCGACTGCTTCAGCATCCAGCTCAGCAATGCCGGCCTCTAATGCGAACGATGGGATAGCTAATAGCCGTTGGAATGCAGGAACGGGGACAAGCGGCAATCAGTGGCTGGAAATGAATCTAGGCTCGGCTAAAAAGATCAGTAAAGTTGTACTGAGCGAAGCGATTCAACGTATTACCAGCTACAATTTGCAATATTACAACGGTTCAAGCTGGGTTAATCTCGATACTGGCACAGTACTCGGCTATAAAACCATTACATTTGCGGAAGTGACAACGAGCAGAGTAAGGTTGCTGATCAATTCCACCAGTGGTTCCAGCGCTACGATCTATGAGTTTGAAATTTACGGAGCTGGAGCTCAAGCGGAGCAGGCTAGATGGAAGTCGCACAATTACCCGTCCAGATTTATAGCAAATGATAATGGAACTGCAAAAATTATAGAGAATGCATCACTTACAAGCTCGGAGTGGATGATGGTGCCGGGGCTTGCTGATCCAGCAGGTATATCCTTCCAGCTCAAAAGCAATTCTAGCATTTATTTAAGACATTCTGGCTTTGTGCTGTATGCGCAAACGAACAGCGGTGGTACGTTTGCAGCGGACGCTACCTTTTACAAAGTAGCTGGCTTTGCCGATAGCAGCAAGTTTTCCTTTCAATCTTACAACTATCCTGCAAGATATATTAGACATTCCGGCTTTAATCTAAGAATTGATCCGATCACTACTACAGTAGAGAAAAATGATGCGACCTTTAGTCAATAACGACGCTAAAGAAGTATGATAACTTTATCGTTTATCCGCCAAGGAGGTGAACAAGATGAATTGGATAAAATCGGCTACAATTGCTAGGAAGCTCATCGCTGCTTTTGTCTTGCTTTCGATCGTAGGGTGCATCGTATGTGCAATTGCAATCAAGCTGTTGCTGGATACAGATGCGGTCAATACTTCGCTGCTGGAGCAGCAAGCGGTTGTTATTACATATTCCCGAGATATACAATATCAAACTACGATGCAAAGCTACAGCCTTGCTGCGTATATGGTTGCCACCAATGCAGGCGCACTAGGAGATATGAAATCAGAAAATGCACTAAGGAATGCTAACCATCGAGTTAAGGAGGCACTTTCCGGATTGCGCGTCAGTCTGAAAGAAGACGCTTCGCAGGAGCAATTGGATACAATCGAACAGTCCAATAATCAGTTTGCCGAATTGGCGGAGCAAATCTTGACTCTATCTAGGGAAAATCAAGTGAAGGCAGAAGTGTTAATGCAGACCGACGTCGTACGCCTATCCACTGTAATTAACACAACTGCCATTAAGCTTGCCGAGGAGCAGCAGCAATTAGTTAGAAACGAGCAGTTGCGCAATCGTGAAGAGATTGCGCGTACGATTGAACTACTGCTATGGTTTGCAGGTCTGCTGCTTATCGTCTCAGTCATCTTTAGCTATTATGTGTCTCGTAAAATAACGAAGCCGATTATCAGCATCGTTGGATATAGCAACAGCAGAGTCCGTAGAGCGCTTTGAACGAATGCTGCAATTTACGGCAATCAGTGGTTATGATATGGAGGGAACCGTCCAGCAAATGGCGGCTATTAAGGAAGCAGTTGAGACGGTGGATCACCAATTTGGACAATTACGGTCGAATACAGAAAATATCGGACAAATTATTCAAATGATTTCCGTTATTGCAAAACAGACGAATCTGCTAGCACTAAACGCCTCTATTGAAGCTTCGAAGGCAGGGACTTACGGCAAAGGTTTTGCCGTAATAGCCGAAGAAATTAGGCTATTGTCGCAGCAATCGGGACAGTCCGCCAATGCAGTGCAAGATATCGTTGACCAAATCCAAGCGAGCTTGCGAATGATGAATAGAAGCGTATCACAGAGTGTAGGTGAGGTGCAGCGAGGCATCGCTTCTGTACGGCAAGCCGAGGTAGCCTTCCGAACCATTAGCAGCTCGATTAAAAGCAGTACGGATAAGATGCGAGAAATATCTGCTGCCACTCATCAAATTAAAGAAATGGCAGCTGTGATGACGAGCGCATCGATGCGATGACGCTTGTAACTGCGGGGAAAACGCAGGAGGTGTCCGCTGCGACTGAGGAGCAGCTTGCGGCGATGGAGGAGCTGAATGATGCAGCAGAAAGAATGTCAGGCATGGCTCGGCAACTAGACGAAGGTGTCAAACGTTTCAAATGGTAGAGATTATTTAAAGACAAAACCTAATGAAACTATGTTTTTCATGATGCAGTAAACGTATGAATTTTTCTTAATCCATAGTAAAATGTTTTTTATGGAAAGTAATAACAGTTAATGAGAAAGAGCATCTTACGTTTAAAGGGAGAGTATTATGAAATTTAGAATATTGGGTATTCTCTTAGTACTATTAGTTGTAAGCGCTTGCTCCAACAAAGGAACAGCAACTGAATATTCGGTGCTCTACACACCAAGACCAGATGAGATTAAGCTGGAGCAGGAGCAACAAAAGGAGTATACGATTGCCGTTGTACCTAAGCGAGAAGGGATTGACTATTTCAGAGCTGTTGAGGATGGTGCCAGAGAAGCTGGGAGAGAAATAGGGGTTAATGTTATTTTTAAAGGAGCAGATGTCGCAGATGCGGTGAAGCAGGTTCGAGTTATTAGAGAGTTGATCAAGCAAGAGGTAGATGTTATTGCGGTGTCTGCGAATGATCCTATTCTTCTGCTGCCCGTCCTGCGAGAAGCAGATGAGAAGGGAATTAAAGTTATTACTTGGGATGCAGATACGAATGCAATAGGCAGGCAATTTTACGTAAATATGGTCGATCCCGAGACGCTAGGTAGACATCTAATGGATACACTTGCTTGGAACACAGAAGAGCGAGGGGAATTTGCGATTATGACAGGTTCATTGAATGCTGCAAATTCAAACGAATGGCTCCGCTGGATTAAAACTCAAAAGGAAGAGTATTACCCCGAGATGAAATTAGTTGAAATTGTAGCGACGGACGATAACGAGGAAAAAGCGTATCACTTAGCAACTAAGCTTTTGGTAGACTATCCGAATCTAGTAGGCATCATCGGAAATTCCTCGGTTGGACCTCCAACAGCAGCACAAGCAGTGGAAGAAGCAGGTAAGAGTGGTCAAGTAAAGGTAGTCGGGCTATCATCACCGAATCAAATGAGAGAGCATTTTAAGAATGGAAGTGCTCAAGTCGCAACGTTGTGGAGTCCGAAACGGTTAGGGTATTTGACTGTCATTCTTGCGAAGCAATTGCTTGATGGAGATTTCCCGTATGATGGGCAAGAGGTTGATAATGTTGGAACGATTCGTGTTAAAGGAGACGTCATTATTATGGGAGAGCCACTAGATTTCAATAAAGATAATGTAGATCAGTATGAATTTTAGAGCAATGTTTCGCCGTCCTACCGTTGTTCGCTTAGGCCCGAAGCTTATCGTTGCCTATCTGCTACTTACGGTCATTCCGATGTCCTTGCTAGGTTATCTATCCTATCATCAATATACCAAATCGCTTAAACAGCAGTTTGCTGAATACTTGCCGGGATATCTATCGCTGGCAAGCCGTAACATTGAGGAACGGCTTAATGAAATGTTGAATATGACGGATCTCATATACAGCTCTAACGATATTGTAAAAATCCTTCGCAATAAAGATTCCGAAAGTAAAAATCGTTCCGAGCAGCTGCAAGACCGTTTCGTCGTGAACGGTTATTTGTCACGAACATACATTAACGGCAATCAGCCAGATATTATTGGTGTCTTTATAACAGCTAATGGTGAGCTGTTTCATAGTACTCGTACCGGTATAAGCAATGCAGACTTGCAATTAATTCGTAATTTATCCGAAGATAATCATAGCTTTTCTGAACATCATCGGAATGCTGTTATGATTCTTCCTGGTGAGCTAGACGTTCACTTTGACGGAGAGCCTCCCTTTTTAATGATTATGAAACCCATTCCAGACTTTGATAATCGACGCAATTTGGGGACGATGTTCATTGCAGTCGAACTATCCTTTATGCACAATATTTTAGCGGAGATCGAAAACAAATTTCATGCGAATGTGTGGATGATGAACGCTAAAGGGCGGATCATTTATCATAACAATGAGAGCATGATTGGTCTAATAGAAGAAGAAATGAGCCATTATCCTATCTACAACGGCAGCTTTCAAGCAAATTCGTCTGAGCAGTCAAATATTATTAGCGTGCATGAAATGACTGATTTTAACTGGCTGCTAGCACATAGCATACCGCTGAAGGTGCTTACCGAGCGAAACGATCTCGTGAGAAACGTCACGATTCTTATATTTATTATCTTTGTTGCGATCAGTTCCATATTGTCGGTCGTTGTTGCCTTAAATGTATCAAGGCCGATTAAAAAATTAAGTGTACTTATGAAGCATGTTGAGCGAGGTAACTTTAATGTAGATTTGCAAATTAAGACGCGGGATGAGATCGGGCTGCTAGCTCGCAGTTTTAACTCAATGGTTTCGAGAATAAGAGATTTGATCGAAAAAAACTATTTTATTGAAATTAAACAGCGAGAAGCCGAACTGTATGCTCTGCAGGCACAGATCAATCCGCATTTTATGTACAATACGTTAGAGTCGATTGGTGCTTCTGTAGAAGAAGGCGAGTCGGAAACGGTCGTTGAGATGGTGACGCTGCTAGGAAGAATGCTGCGATTTTCATTAAATAATGAATCGAAGCTTGTGCGTATTTTTGAGGAAGTGCAGCATGTCCAGGATTACTTAACGATTCAAACCTTCCGCTTTGAGGAGCGGGTACGCTATACCATCCATGCTACGATCGAGATGGAGCAATGGTATTGTCCTAAATTCATTCTGCAGCCTATCGTTGAAAATGCTATTAAATACGGTCTTGAGTACCGCAAAGGTGTCCATATTCATATTAACGTTAGCAAAGAATTTGGAGCAGGGAGTGGTACAGACGATATTGTGTTTCGCATTAGAGATGATGGCCCAGGTATTGATGCTGAACGCTTGAATCAGCTAAGAGCGTTACTTAAAAGTGGGAAAATGGCTCAAGGGGGAAAAGGTGTAGGCTTAAAAAATGTTCATTCACGTGTTGGCATATTGTTTGGTGAGGATTATGGACTACAGCTAGATAGCACGGAAGGTAAAGGTATGGAAATTATTATACGGATTCCGCCGATTGCGGTAGAAGATGATCCTATGCAAGTAATCGAGAGGCAGGAGGAAAGATACGTTGCAAACCATCAAAACGATGATCGTGGATGATGAAGCAAAAATTCGCAGAAGTATTGAAAGAATGGTGCGACAAAGTGAGCAACAGTTTGAAATTGTCGCAGTTTGTGCTGATGGCAAAGAGGCACTGGAGTATATGGATCGTACGAAAGGTGATGTTGATTTCGTTATATCCGATGTCAAGATGCCAGAGATGGATGGAATGCAATTTATCCAAGAGGCTAGTAAAAGTTACAGCTTCTTGCCACTGTTTATTAGTGGATACGATGACTTTGAATATTTGCGTACAGCGCTGCGTGAAGGTGCAGTGGACTATATCTTAAAGCCGATTGATAGAGCACAGTTTCGCGAACGTTTGGTGGAAATTTCCAGCATGATTATGAAGCAACGACGGCAATTTTTCAAAATGAATGAGATGGAGAAGAAAGCCGAGCTGCTGCAGCGTACGAAGCAAACACAGGCTTTAATTGAAGTTACATCGTCCAGCATCGACTTGTCTCGTCTTGGCTATTGGGTAGAGGCATTTCCAAGCGGTGTTTATTCACTATTGAATATTAGTCTGGATATACTGCCAGTGAAAGCAAGAAGCTACACTGATAAAGATTGGAAAGCTTATACGTATGTGATGGAAAATATTATAGGAGAAATCGTACAAGCTGAGATCTCAGTTCACTGGTTTTGGCGTAGCGATAACGGCTTTTGGGTGCTGCTTTATAGCGATAAGCCGCTTGAACTGGAACTACGATCACAAGCATCAAAAATAGCTGAAGTAATTTGCTCGGAGATTAGACGGCATACGCCTTTTACTGTCTCTGTTGCACAAACGGAACTGATAGAGGATTTATATACGCTGCGCAATGCGATGCAGCAGGCGCTTAGCTTAATGAATTATCGTTTTTTATATGGTGGCAATAGAGTGTTTTGCTTTAGACAAATGATGGAGTTTGAGCTGTCCGAGAAGGAAGCTGAGAAGATGGAAGTATCGTTCGTACAAGCCGTTCGACGTATGAAGGCATGTTTAATGCGTGCCGATCTTGAGGCGACAATCGATAACCTGTACGACTGTTTTCAATTTATCGAAAAATGCTCGACCCCTAATCAAGTGCAGTGGCTGGCGCAATATGTATGCCTGCAAATTCATGCTGTGTGGATGGAAGTTTCCGAGAACAGCTTATTTACACTAGAGCATGCACTTCAGTCGCTAAAGCGTTCATCCAATGTTGCAGAGATGAAATATGATATGAAAACGTGGATTGGAATGATTGCGGAGAGCATCCGCAAAGAAAGAACCTTGAACAACGAAGGACCAGTCGAGCAAGCGAAGGCTTGGATTGCGGATCAATTGCATACGGAACTGACCGTGAAAAGCATAGCCGATCGCATTCATATGAATCCTACGTATTTTTGCAAGTATTTCAAAACGCAGACTGGTGAGACCGTGTTAGATTTTATTACAAGATTGCGGCTGGAGCAAGCCAAAGTACTGCTAGAGAATCGAAGCAACAAACTACAGGACATCTGCGACAAAGTAGGCTACAAGGATGTAAAGTACTTCAGTAAGCTTTTTAAGCAATGGGCAGGAGTAACACCATCGCAATACCGTGATTCCTTGCTGTAATGTAACAAAGGGTGTGTTTAGAAAGTCAGTAAAAACTGGCCTCTGTTCGCGCCCTCTTTTTTTGTTTGAAACTCTTCGCTGTTTGTTTGAAACTCTTCACTGTAGGTAAAGAACGCAATTTCCCCCTTTACCTTTAACCCATTATGATCCTAAGCAATTGCGCACGATCTTGGTGGAAGTAGCAGATATCCGCTTCGTTAACGTCCCTCCAATAAGTCCTTTATTTTTGCTATATAAGTTGAACGAAAGACCGACTGCTCCGGCAAAAGTGAGCAATGATTCTGGAGAAGCAGCGCGTTCGCCTTTGTAGCCGAATTTCTACCGCTTAATTGATTGGAGAAATTCGGCTACAACAGCGATCGGAAGAACATTGCTCACGTTGCCTTGCAAACACAACTTATATAGCAAGAGGCGAAGAATATCCCCCTTAACAGAATGATGTCTACTGTGGCACACAATTGCAAGCAAGTAAGATAAAGGCATAGAGATTCAGCCTAGGGAGGGATGGAGCATTATGAATGAGTTTGTACTTGAACTAAAAGGGATTACTAAAGAATTTCCAGGAGTAAAAGCGCTTGATAACGTCCACTTCAAGCTGAGACCGGGAGAAATTCATGCACTTATGGGCGAGAACGGTGCTGGAAAATCAACGTTTATTAAAATGATCACAGGAGTGTACACACCAGATGCAGGTGAAATCATTGTAAACGGCAGCAAGGTGTCGTTTCGCGGACCTAAAGATGCTGCGAACCTAGGGATTTCCGCTATTTATCAGCATGTAACCTGCTATCCCGATCTGAGTGTCACTGAAAATATATTTATGGGACATGAAACGCTACATCGTTGGACGCGCAAAATTCAGTGGAAGCAAATGTATGCTGAAGCACAGCGCTTGCTTGATGAACTAGGAGCCGATTTTAATGCAAAAACAATGATGGGAGCTTTAAGTGTAGCGCAGCAGCAAATTGTAGAGATTGCCAAAGCACTTTCTACCAATGCCAAAATTATCATTATGGATGAGCCGACCGCAGCGTTAACGGTCCGTGAAAGCGAACAATTGTATCGGATTGCTGAGCAATTAAGAGATAAGGGAGCATCGATTATTTTTATCTCCCACCGCTTTGAAGATATGTATCGTCTAGCAAGCAAAGTTACCGTGTTCCGTGACGGCAATTATATTGGCACTTGGGGCGTTCATGATATTAGTAATGATGATCTGATTGTAGCGATGGTAGGACGTGAGGTTACGCAGCAATTTCCTAAAATCGAGACAACGATCGGATCAGAGGTATTGCGTGTGGAAGGGCTGGGAAAGGTCGGGCACTTTGCCGACATTTCATTCTCTTTGCATAAAGGTGAAATTCTCGGCTTGACCGGACTGGTGGGAGCAGGGCGCAGCGAGCTATGCCAAGCAATCTTCGGCATTCATTCATACGAAAGCGGGAAGGTGCTAGTTGAGGGGAAAGAAGTGAAGATCGCGAAGCCAGCACAGGCGATGGAGCTTGGAATCGGTTATTTGCCGGAGGATCGGCAAAAGCAGGGACTTATTCTCGATTGGGGCATCGGCGAGAATATCACACTTTCTACGCTGTCAAAGTATACAAAGTACGGCTGGATTAATCGCAGCAAAGCTCGGGATGTATCTAAAAAGTTGTCAGAGAAGGTGAACGTTAAAGCGGTCAGCATATATGATCTAGCAAGTTCTCTGTCTGGTGGCAATCAGCAGAAGGTTGTTGTTGCGAAGCTGCTTACTTCTGATCTGAAGGTCATTATATTGGATGAGCCGACAAAGGGGGTTGATGTCGGAGCAAAAGCAGCAATCTATGAAATTATTGGCGAGCTGGCTGCACAAGGATATGGAATTATTCTCGTATCTTCGGAAATGCCTGAAATACTAGGGCTAAGTGATCGTATTGCCGTAATGCGGGGAGGTAGATTTACAGCATTGCTGGATCGAAGCCAAGCAACGCAAGAGACGATATTGGAAGCGGCGATGGACAAGATAGAAGTTAAAACTTATGAGACATCGACCGTTTAGGAAGGAATGAAGAGAACTATGGCTCAGAAGGTATTGCAACAACACACTGAAACGGAAACGGCCGGGGAGCAACGTACCGCAGTTAAGTGGAACATTAATTTTCGTGAGGCTGGACTTTTAGCGTTCATCTTACTGCTTGCCCTCGTATTGCAAATTAGAAATTCCAGTTTTCTTACGTTAGAAAATTTGAATGATATGCTGACGAATACGGCGATTCTAAGCATTTTAGCAATTGGGATGATGCTTGTAATCGTGACGCGCGGCATCGATTTATCAATTGGGGCAACATTGGCGTTGTCGGGTATGATTACGGCGCAAACAGTCAGTACCTATCCTGAGCTTCACCCGCTGGCTGCTGTAGCGATTGGAACGGTGATCGGTCTTGTATGCGGCTCGGTACTTGGCTATCTTGTTGCGAGGTGGAACATTCTGCCGATTATAGCGACGCTAGGGATGATGAACATCTTTCGAGGTCTAACATTTACAGTTAGCGGAGGCAGCTGGATTAGTGCGCATCAGATGCCGGCGAAGTTCGTTGGCATTGCGACGAGCTCGGTGCTTGGCATTAACACATTGATTGTGATTGCAATCCTCATTTATATTGCTACTTTTTATTTTATTAATTATACGCGTACAGGTCGGCAAATATATGCAGTGGGCAGTAATCCAGAGGCAGCCAAACTGAGCGGGATTAATAAAGATAAAATTTTGTGGCTTGTTTATGCCATCATGGGCGGCTTGTCCGGGCTTGCTGGCGTGCTATGGGTAGCTAAATTCGCATCAGCACAAGGCGACACTGCGATGGGCTACGAGTTAACGGTCATTGCAGCATGTGTACTTGGCGGAGTAAGCATTGCTGGGGGCGTAGGTAAAATTTCTGGCATATTGCTAGGTTCGATCTTTATCGGTATGTTGAACAATGCATTGCCTCTACTGAATGTATCACCATTCTGGCAGATGATGATTCAAGGCTGCGTCATTCTAATTGCGGTAATCGCAAACGTGCTTGTAAAACGCAATGCGGATCAAAGTCATTTGTTAAGGAGGAGTATATAGCTATGCAGAGAGTTATAGCAGATAAGCAAGCATGGAATCCCAAGCAGTTTTTTCTGCAATGGGAATGGATATTATTAGTTGTGTTTATCGGCGTCAACATCATGAACATGTATTTATCGCCGTATTATATGGATTTCTTTAACTTGCGAGATGCGACAATGGCATTTTTAGATAAAGCATTTATCGTGCTGCCAATGGTATTCGTCATGATATTAGCGGACATTGATATTTCGGTCGCTTCGACCGTTGCTCTTTCCTCAGTCGTCATGGCTGATCTATATCAGAGAGGCGTTCCGATGGAAATCGCGGTTGTCATATGTCTTGCGGTCGGTACAGCTTGTGGATTGATTAATGGCTTGCTTATCGTCAAGTTCAAGGAGCTGTCAGCCGTTATTGTTACATTAATTACGATGATCCTATATCGCGGAATTGCTTACGTCATCCTTGAAAATAAAGCAGCGGGCAATTTCCCAGAATGGTTCAACTACTTGGGGTGGGGCTATGTAGGAGAAATTCCATTTATCTTTATTGTGTTCGTCGTCTTTGCGGTTATCTTCGCACTGTTGCTTCATAAGACAACATTCGGTAAGCATGTATATGCGATCGGCACGAATTCTACGGCTAGTCGTTTCTCAGGCATTCCGGTAGATAGAGTGAAGATTATCGTATTTACACTAACGGGCTTTATGGCAGCGGTTACAGCACTGTTTCTTACATCCAAGATGGGAAGCACACGACCGAATATCGCCAATATGTATGAGCTTGAAGTCATTGCGATGGCCGTGCTGGGCGGTATTAGCACAGCAGGTGGCAAGGGAAAAATGATTGGTGCAATTATTGCAATATTTTTAGTAGGCTTGCTCCGTTACGGGCTTGGTCTTGTCAATGTAAATGCTCAGCTGCAATTGATTATTATCGGTGCGTTGCTTATTACAGCCGTTGCTTTAACGCAGTTAAAGCGTGGCAAGCGTGCTTAGCCGCATATGACCAGCCGGGGCTTCGTGGATGACATCCAGTTGATGAAAGGATACTTAGTCGGCAGCTGCCGCTTTGTATAGAATTAACAAGTACAAAATAAGGGGAATTGAAAAATGAAAACAAGATCAAAAGTGAAAAAAATGTTGTTATCATCACTGATTCTGCTCATGTCATTATCATTACTTGCAGCATGTAGCACTAATTCAAAAAATAACGGAACAACCGCAAAGGAGAACAATAATTCCAGCACAACACAATCATCGAATGAAGGGGAAAGCGGCGGAACGAAAAAGCACGCCATTATTTTCAAAAATACGGGTAATCCATACGGTGAGAAAATGATGCAAGGATTTGAAAAAGCTGTAGTAGCGATGGGGCATGAAGCAATTTTGAAAGCTCCTGATCAGCCTACAGCGGAAGCACAAATTCAAATGATCGAGGAGTTAATTGCACAAAAAGTTGATTCGATCTCGATTGCAGCGAACGATAACGATGCTTTGCAGCCAGCTTTGAAAAAAGCGATGGATCGCGGTATTAAAGTATTGTCACTGGATTCAGCAGCGAATGCACAAAGCCGTATGGTACACGTGAATCAAGCTGACCCTGAACGAATCGGCCGTACGCTGATTAGCGGTATATCGGAAATGATCGATGGTGAAGGGCAAATTGCGATTTTAAGCGCGACTTCGCAAGCTACGAACCAAAACATTTGGATTGAATGGATGCAAAAAGAATTGGAAGATCCGAAGTACGCGAATATTGAGCTTGTTAAAGTAGCATACGGTGATGATTTGCGTGATAAAAGTGTTTCCGAAACAGAAGCATTGCTAAAATCCTATCCAGACCTTAAAGGAATCATCGCGCCAACAACGGTTGGTATCGCTGCTGCAGGAAAAGTATTGACAGATAAAGGCTTGAAAGGAAAAGTGCAATTGACAGGGCTGGGCTTACCTAGCGAGATGGCTGAATATATCGAAAATGGTGTATGCCAATGGATGTATCTATGGAATCCAATCGATGTTGGTGAATTGGCAGGCCATACAGCAGAAGCACTTGTAAATGGAACCATTACTGGCCAAGTTGGAGATATATTTAATGCAGGAACCTTGGGTGATATGTCAGTCGTAGAAGATGCTGAAGGCACGCAAATTATGCTTGGCGATCCGTACAAATTTGATGCATCCAACATCGCAGAGTGGAAGGACGTTTATTAATATTGTAACCTTAACAAACCGTAAAAAGTCTCTATAACGAAAATGGTATGGATAACATCAAGGCGCAGCAGAGACCATAAAGTTAAAGTTTCTACTCTAACTTACGGCGGGATGCTGCACCGATGTCCCATACCATTTTTTTGTCGTCATTGTACTTTATCCAGCGGGAGTTGTCTGAAAAGCTGCGACTACATTTGGCTTAGCGTTGTCTACAAGTAGACTGCGTGTCTGGCTAGATGTTGTCTGAAAGCTGAGTCATAACTAGCAAGGCTTGCTCTTTCAATCACAGTAGAGACTAGCAAAGTTTGTCCCTTCGCTCACCGTGAGCGGAGGAACAAAGAGACTCTGGAAAACGAAGTGGCTCGCCTTTAAGGCCGGATTCTACCTCGATTAATTTGTAGGAGAATCCGGCTTTAAACGCGAGTGCAAGAGCTCTTTGTTCCGTAGCGGAATCCGCGAGTGCACGAACTCTTTGCTTCGTAGCGCACTTCACAGCCAAAAGTTTCGTAGCACCACCTACATAGCAACTCCGCATCGATGCAAACAACCACTAAGACACAAATTTATTCCTTGCAGCCCCCATACCAGCGACAAAAAGCAATATAGTTGCTCCAAGCAGTACAAAGAGTGGCAGCGTCCAATTGTTTGTTACATCGTGCAAATAACCGAATAACGTTGGCCCGATGGCAGCAAGTAGATAACCAATAGATTGCGCCATTCCCGACAGCTCCGCCGCTTGTTGCGCATTTTGAGTACGTAAGCTGAAAAACATCATAGATAAACTAAAGGCACAGCCTCCTCCAATTCCAAGAAAAATGATCCATACAAGAACCATGCTTGGTTTTCCGTAGATTAACCCTAGAGTTCCGATCATAAGCAGAAGCGATGTGACAGCAACTAATGAGCGTTGACTTGCCATGCGCCCAGCCATGACAGGAACAATAAAAGTAAATGGAAGCAAGGATAACTGCATAATCGATAGAAACCAGCCTGATTGATTCGAGCTGAGTCCTTGATGAATTAGAATTTCAGGCAGCCATGTAATTAAAACATAAAAAAATGTGGATTGTATTCCCATAAACAAAGTGACTTGCCAAGCGAGTGGAGAACGCCATACACTTACACTTTGATTGGCTGACAGATTGTTTATAGTAGCCTTTTTACGTTTTTTCAACTGTGGAAGCCAAAAGAATATCGCTAATATACTTAATATTCCCCATAGTCCCAGCGCTCCTTGCCATTGCAGTCCCAGCCCAACGGCTATTGGCACACTAATGCCTGAGGCAATGGCTCCACATAAATTCATTGATATTGAGTAGACTCCGGTCATCATTCCGATTTGGTTTGGAAATTCACGTTTAATTAGGCTTGGCAACAATACATTACACACCGCGATAGCAAATCCGAGAATTGCAGTCCCAATATATAAATTAATTACGCCTGACGAGGAGCGTATTATAATCCCGATCGTTAAAAAAATAAGTGAAATAAATATAATGAATTCCATCCCATATTTGCGTCCTAGCTTCGGCACAAGCGTTGAAAATAAAGCAAACGCAAGTAAAGGTACGGTCGTAATCATGCCTGCCAACGTATTTGATATATGTAGATGGTCTCGAATAAGACTTACTAAAGGTCCGACTGAGGTTAAGGGAGCACGCATCGTTGCCGCGATAACAATAATGCCGATTATGATTAGCCATGGTGCAGATTGGCTGCGAGCTGCACCATTTCGTAAAAATGCTTGATTTGAATCTTCACTATCCAATTAAATTCCTCCTCATTCTTAGATGTTATAACGTTAAGTATATTGCTTGTAGGCTTCATTTAAACGTAACAATAATAATCTTAAAAGTGAAGTGAAAAAATGGTATACAAAAGCAAATTACTATATAGTTATTAGAAATGAAGGATCTATAGCCTGAGCATTGTATACATATACGTACACTTATGTAACCGATTACACTAATGAGGAGAATGATAAAGATGTCAATTTATAATGAAGCATCCGATGTATCTAATCCGCGAGCTGGTTTACACCTTAGTGATATTCCCGCACATGACCCTTATGTGTGGGTCGATGAGCAGACAGGCATTTATTATTTGTACACGAGCGGCATTCCCAAGTTCACAGGTATGGATCGCTACGGGGTACTGACGTATCGCAGCACGAATTTGAAAGAATGGGAAGGGCCTTATGTTGTGTTTACTGTTCCAGATAACACATGGGCACATCCGCTGCATGGCACTTGGGCACCTGAGGTTCATGCTTATAAGGGACGCTTTTATTTGTTTGTAACATTGCACAATGGGGAGCGACCATTGGAAAACAATAATGCTATCCCAATGCCGAAGCACTGGCGAGGGACTGCTATTGCTGTAAGTGATAGCCCATCCGGGCCATTCGAGCTATTAAAGCATGATGCTCCAGTCGTTTCGCCTTCACGGATGACACTTGACGGTACGCTATACATTGATGAAGCTGGAAAACCGTGGATGGTGTATTGTCATGAATGGATACAGACGATCGATGGTACGATTGAAGCGGTACCGATGAGTGAGGATTTGAAAGATGCGATAGGAGAGCCAACTTTATTGTTCAAAGCTTCTGAGGCACCTTGGGATAATGGCGGAACAGCAGAAGGCTATGACGGAAAAGTTTATGTCACCGATGGCTGCCAGTTGTATCGAAAGCAAGACGGCAGTCTAATGATGCTGTGGTCCAGCTATGATAATGGGGAGTATGTGCAGACCGTGGCACGCTCCGAATCAGGGTCACTGCAAGGACCATGGCAGCAGCAGGAGCCACTAGTATATGGGGACAGCGGACATGGCATGCTGTTTCGCACACTTGATGATGAGCTGATGCTTATACTTCACCAGCCGTTTTCGATGCCGCAATCGCGCTGCAAGCTATATTTAATGGAAGAAACAGAAACAGGAATCGCTGTTGTACAAAGCTGCGAGCATTTGCACGGGTAATACTGAAAACAGAGAAATACATGTATCTAGAGAACACACATCGCAATCCGCTATCGGAAGAGCTTGCGATAATATATTAATAATAGGCAAGTGTACTTTTAGAACATGATGAACAAATCGCACATTTCTTAAATTATGAAGTCAAAAGTAAAAGGAAGACGCTAAGTTACTCCATAGATTCAACTGGATTCATTCAGATCATATCTCCGTATGTAGCATTATTAGACAGACTATCCGTTTAAGATAGTCTGTTTTTTTGTGTTTTTAAGCGTGTAATAGTTGGAAATTCAAGCATTTTACATGCAGTTTATCTGCAAATAAACGTTTTGTACAGGAATAGCACAATCGTTCACTACGAGAATGCTGAATTGTACAATGGTGAACTGGATTTTCACTTTTAATGCTAGTGTTGTTTGACTTATAGTTTGAGCAAGCCAATACGGGTGAACAATCCATTAACAAGCTAACACCAAGAAATTGATATCAGGAAAGGAGTTCTATTATGTCAAAAACGATCGTGCCCAAGAAAAAAGGGGTGCTGCATGAGCTGAATAAAAACAAAATTCTATTTCTTATGCTGCTGCCAACTCTGCTTTACTTTTTAATTAACAACTATGTGCCAATGATAGGGATTTACTACGCATTTGTACAATTTGATTTTCATTCTACTAATATGTTTCAGATGGATTTTATTGGGCTGAAAAATTTCGAGTTTCTATGGAAATCAGGCAAGCTCGTGCAGTTAACGATCAATACAATAGGCTATAATATCGCTTTTATTGTACTCGTAAATGTGCTCGCGATAGCTGTAGCTGTTTTACTTAGCGAGCTCAAGGGGAAATGGTTCAAAAAAATTACTCAATCGGTTTTGTTTTTGCCGTATTTTGTATCGTTCGTCATATTAAGTGTTATCGTGTTCAACTTGTTCAACTATGACCAAGGTGTATTGAACACCGTATTAGAGAAGTTCGGAGCGGAGCCAGTCAATTTATATGCTAAGCCAACAGCGTGGATCTTTCTAATTATTGTATTTTTCTTGTGGAAAAACTTCGGTTACAGCATGGTCATTTATTTGGCCTCGATTACTGGTATAAGCGAGGAATATTATGAAGCAGCCAAAATCGATGGCGCGAACATTTTCCAAAGAACATGGCATATTACGCTGCCGATGCTAAAAAATACATTTGTTATTTTATTGCTGTTTGCTCTTGGCGGCATTATGAAGGGACAGTTCGATCTATTCTATCAAATGGTCGGTAACAACGGACTATTATTCAGCACGACTGACATCTTGGATACGTACGTTTACCGTTCATTGCGCGTCACATTTGATATGGGGATGGCAACTGCTGCGGGTGTGTATCAATCGATATTCGGCTTCATTCTAATTATGACCGTCAACACAATCATTAGAAAAATAAATAAAGATTACGCACTATTCTAAGGGGGAGGGACACCAGATGAAGATTAAAGAAGACGGCGCGACAAAATGGTTTCGGTTAATTGCCTATGTTGTAGTGCTGGTTGGAAGTGTTTTATGTTTGCTGCCATTTTTGCTCATCGTTTCAGCTTCACTTACTAGCAATGAAGAGATCGTTCGTGACGGGTATAATCTGATCCCGTCCCAGTTCACACTCGATGCTTATAAAGTTGTATTTATGTTTCCAGAGGATCTGCTAAGAGCATACGGCGTGACGACGCTTGTAACGATTGTCGGTACTGCGGTGGGGCTGTTGCTAATGACGATGGCTGGCTACGTATTGCAACGGAAGGATTTCAAATACAGAAACTTTTTTTCCTTCGTCATTTACTTTACAACGTTGTTTGGTGGTGGATTAGTACCGTACTACATGCTAATTACGAATTATTTGAAGTTTTCCAATACGCTATATGCGCTAATATGGCCATCATTAATGACTCCATTTCTCATTATATTAATGCGCAGCTTTATTAATTCAGCTGTTCCAGACGAAGTAGTTGAATCTGCAAAAATTGACGGCGCCAATGACTTCGTTATCTATTATCGCGTTGTATTGCCGCTTGCGGTTCCAGGGCTAGCTACAGTCGGTCTGTTCTTGGCATTGCATTATTGGAACGATTGGTTCCATTCTGCGCTGTTCATTAACGATACAGCGAAGTACCAGCTGCAGTTTTACTTATATAACATCATCAATACATCGAATTTCTTAAACAGTATTGGAGCGGGTGCGGGTATCGTGCTTTCTGGACCAGTTCCATCAGAATCGATGAAGATGGCGATGGCTGTTGTGGTTACAGGACCAATATTGCTTCTGTACCCGTTCATTCAACGTTATTTCGTTAAAGGCTTGACGATTGGAGCTGTTAAAGGTTAGAACTGGCTTTCCCTTGTGGCAATGCTAGCTAACATATATATTAACTATATAAAGGGAGGATTCACATGTTAGGAAAACAAAAGAAAACGTTAAATCTTGTACTTTCGCTAGTGCTGGCATTAACATTACTAGCGGCGTGTAGCAGTAACAACGGTACTAAAAATACGCCAAGCCCGACACCAGCTTCTTCAAACGAAACAGGCGGCAACTCTGAAGGAGACAACTCGGCTACATCTGGCATCGACACTTCGGAGCGTGTTGAGCTGCAATTTTACATGCTAGGTAATGCTCCAAAAGATCTTGCTAAAGTAGAAAATCAAGTTAATGAGTGGTTAAAGGAAGATTTGCCGAACACAACGGTTAAGTTCAACTATACAACATGGACAGACACGGATCAGAAGTACAGATTGCTATTATCTACTGGTCAAGATGTAGATTTGATCTTTACAGCTGAGTGGATGCAGTATCAGCAATATGCGAAAAATGGTGCATTCCTGCCACTTGATGAGCTATTGCCGAAGGCTTCACCTAAATTGTACGAATTTGTTCCAAAAGATATGTGGGATGCGGTTAAAATTGATGGAAACATTTATACAGTACCAGCAACGTATAAGGAATATGTAACGGGTGGATTTGTATGGCGTGAAGATTTGCGCGTAAAGTATGATCTGCCGAAGCCGGTAGATATCGCTACTTTTGAAGCTTACCTTGAAGGAATTAAGGCGAATGAGCCGACGATTCAGCCTGCTGCGTTCGGACAGGATCTAGGCGCAACGCTTGAAGATGCTTATCTTGATTTTCAGCGTCATAGAGTAGGTGCGATGCCTTATGGTTTGCATGCAGCATATGAAGAACCTGCAAACATCGTAGGGTACTGGGGTTCAGAGGAGCATCTAGCTGATCTTAAAGTATATAAAAACTGGGCAGATAAAGGATATTTCTCTAAAAATGAGTTGAACGAAACGGAAGGTAATCAGGATAAAATCATTAATGGAACAACAGCGGCTATGTTGTCAGATAATCCAACACGCTATAATAGTATCCTTAATCAAATGAAAGCACTGCATCCAGACTGGGATTTGGCTTACCATCCATTTGGCTTGACGAATGGCTATGCGACGCCAGTTCATCCGATTCATAACGGCTTTGCAATTCCGAAAAACAGTAAAAATGCAGAGCGTGCTTTAGCATTCTACGAGCTAATGGTAACAAACGAGCGTTATAATCTGTTAACTCAATACGGTTTTGAAGGCGTTAACTATGAGGTTGAAAACGGCTACTACAAAATGATTGGTGATAATACGACAAATGGTTTTGTGCGTGAAAATATGAATGGCTGGGCATGGCGTAACCCTGAGTTCATGCTGTTTGAGCCAAGCTACGACGGTGTTGAAGCAATCTTTAATGAGCTGGATAAGATTCAAGTTCCGGATATTTACACTGGTTTTGCAGAGGATTACACATCCTATCAAGCAGAACGAGCTGCACTTGAGCAAGTAGAGAAGCAATATCTGTTCCCATTAATGGCAGGTCTTGTTGAAGATGTAGAAGGCGGCTTGAAAACATTTATGGAAAAAGCTAATCAAGCGGGACTAGAAAAGATTCAAGAAAGCTATAAGCAGCAATGGCTGCAATACTTGCAGGAAAGTGGTTATAACTAGGGAACTAGAGATTACTGGGGATTACTAGAGAATACTAGAGAGTACTAGAGAACACTTGAAGCACTAATGCTCACCAGTGATCACCTAAAGCACTAATGCTCATCAGTGATCACCTAAAGCACTAATGCTCACTGGGGGACACTAGTGAGTATGCATCTGATGAGGCCGTCTGGATAGTGAGTGAAAACTGACTACTAGATGGCCTCGTTTTGCTACACTGGCTGTAACGGAAGTCAGGAGCCTTATTGCGACGAATGTGCCAAGAATATTATTCTAACAGAACTCAGAAGCGTTATTAGTCAAAATAGCTTTGATTATACATCAAATGACTAGGAATAGAGGCTTATAGTTCCGTTAGCGTGTAAAAAACGGCGTAGATTGTTAAATAGCGTCGCTGAGTTCTGTTAGCATCAAACATCGTTGTGTTCTGTTAACTCAAAGCCTCGCTACGGAATTTGAATTGTCTTGGAGAAACACCAACGAATTTCTTAAATTGACGCATGAAATGTGTATCATTCTCGTAGCCGCACAGATGCGCAATATCGGTAACAGATAATTCGCTGTGGTCCAGTAAGTACTTGGCGTGTTCCAGTCTTGCGGTAATCATATCGGACATGACAGAACAACCGAATAGATCTTTATAAATGTGCTGGAAGTACGATTTGCTCATAGTTAGGCGTGCTGCAAGTTCAGACACCGTAGCATTTTTCTGCGGGTATCTATAAATCTCGTTGCGAAGCTCAGAGAATGGTATGTAGTATCGGCTAAGCTTGTTAGGAGCAGTTCGATCCTGCAAGTCGCCTAGCTTCATAAAAAATGAACGAAGGTCACAGTCGATAATCTCATCGCGCAGCGTTCCACCTAGGCGAAACGTATTTTCAAGCTCCATAATAGCTCTCGAAATCAAAAGCGGATCTGATGCTTTAATGAGTGTGTCAACAGGTAAATTTGCTTTCCGTAATAAGGGCTCTACATCCTCGCCCTTGCAATGAAACCAGTCATTAATAAACGGACTTTCAAGCTCACGATAATAATAAGGCGTTGTAGGCTGAAATAAGACGAAGGTATTCTTTTCAACGTTAAAAGTTTCGTCATTCAGCATGACCTCAGCATTGCTTTTAAAGAAAACAAAAGTATAGTTTCCCGAACCCGTTGGTCGGTTTCTTATTATGCCATCATAATGAATGCCATGATAACCACAGGAAAGCAAATCTATCATCTAAACACACTCCTAAAGCACGATAGGTCAGTTTTTCAATATTATAGTTTATTGAGTTGGTTCAATCAACAACATATACTTTGATTATGATGCAGCAAATTTATCCCAGGAGGTATGCGATGTTGCAGGAAGATAGAAAGTATTGGGTCGACACCTTAGTTCGTATTGCGTATCCTGTTCTTCGCGCTTTATCGGAGCGTCGACTTCGTATGGATATGCCCGTTGAAGCGTGGTTCGATGATCGATCGGATTATTCGCATTTGGAAGCGTTGGGTCGCACATTGGCAGGAATTGCGCCATGGCTTGAAAACGCTTCATTAACTGGAGCGGAAGAAGAAACTCGTTCTCTTCTTGCTCATTTGGCAAGACAGGCAATTGATGCGGCAACAGATCCGAGCTCACCTGATTACATGAATTTCAACAGAGGTGGACAGCCACTCGTCGACGCAGCATTTCTAGCTAACGCTGTGCTTCGCGCACCTAATGAGCTGTATGAAAAGCTTGGGCCTAAGGTTAAGAATAATCTAGCGACAGCGCTTATAGCAACGCGAGCCATTCGCCCCGTATTTAGTAATTGGTTATTGTTCAGTGCCATGATCGAGGCAGCATTATACCGCATGGGATTGGACTGGGATCGTATGCGTGTTGATTATGCGATTAGGCAGCATGAGCAGTGGTATGTTGGCGACGGAGCTTATGGAGATGGACCAGCTTTTCACTGGGATTATTACAATAGCTTTGTCATTCAACCGATGCTCGTTGACGTTTTGGATGTGTTAGGTGATCAATTCGGTGATTGGGCTGAGTTGCGAGACAGAACGATGAAGCGGGCTGTCCGTTTTGCCTCTTTGTTAGAGCGATTGATATCACCAGAAGGAACCTTTCCTCCAATTGGCCGCTCGCTTGCGTATCGCTTTGGTGCATTTCAGCATTTATCTTTGGTGGCTTTAAAGGAGCAGTTAGCTGCCGAGCTTGAACCAGCTCAGGTTCGCTGTGCATTGACTGCGGTCATTAAACGGCAGATCGAGATGCCAGGTACATTCGACGATAATGGATGGCTTCGAATTGGATTTGCGGGCAGTCAAAAAGAAGTTGGGGAAGGCTACATTTCTACTGGAAGCTTGTATCTGTGTACGACAGTTTTTCTGGCACTCGGTCTTCCTACAGAGGCGGCATTCTGGAACGGAGAGGCTGAGTGGACTGCGCGGAGGGCGTGGGGGGGAGGAAAGTTTTCGATAGATCAAGCCTTATCAGAATAATATTAAATCTTGAAATCAGCCGGTGTAATAGGTGTTGAAGCTGAACATTATGAACAAATAATAAAAAAAGGAGTGGGTATCATGACAGTTCAATCGGATTGGGTACAGGAGGCTTGGAGTAGTACTGCAGCAAAAGTAAAGAGAATACATAAGAGGATCGGGGATCGATTCCCTCATGCAAGTGTAAATGGAGTATATCAGCTTGAGCCCGCCCAATGGTGGACGGCTGGCTTTTGGCCAGGGTTGCTTTGGCTTGTTTACAGAGAAACGCAGGATGAAGCGTTGAAGGCGACTGCGGAATCTTGCGAGTGTCAGCTGGATGAGTTGCTAACAGACTCGAATAGAGTTGACCACGATATTGGCTTCATGTGGACGTTAACGAGTGTAGCTAACTATAAGATGTTCGGTGATGCGAAGTCGAAGCGCAGAGCACTGCTTGCTGCTAATTTACTTGCCGCACGCTTCAATGTGCAAGGCAACTATATCCGCGCTTGGAATCCATGGAGTGAGGGTGAACGCAATGAAGGCTGGGCGATTATAGACTGTGCGATGAATTTGCCACTATTATACTGGGCGAGTGAAACAACGGGAGATCCTCGCTTCAAGCATATTGCCACTAAGCATGCTGATACGGTGTTGGAGCATTTTATCCGACCAGATGGCTCGGTTAATCATATTGTCGTGTTTGATCCAGAAACAGGAGAAAAGCTTGAAGTGAAGGGCGGGCAGGGCTATGCCCCAGAATCTACATGGTCACGTGGAACAGCATGGGCGATTTACGGACTTAGCTTGAGCTATCAGTACACTGGCAATGAGCGTTATCTGAATGGAGCAAAGCAGGCAGCGCATTTCTTTCTGGCGAATCTCCCAGAAGATCATGTTCCGCATTGGGATTTTAGACTGCCGCCAGATGTGACAGCGTTCCGTGACACATCGGCTGGCGCTTGTGCTGCATGTGGTCTTTTGCTGCTTGCTGAGCAAGTGAGTGAGCAGGAGTCGGCCTTTTACTACAAGTCAGGCGAGCGAGTATTGCATTCCTTGTATTCTAACTACGGAGCATGGGAGTCGGAGGAAGAGGAAGGTCTTATCTTACACGGCACTAGCCACTTCCCGGAACAGCGAAACGTAGATGTTCCGTTAATTTATGGTGATTATTTCTTTGCAGAAGGCATTTCACGGCTAATGGGTAAGCGAGATCAATTCTGGTAAAGAATAGCTTCAGCTGCTTTTAATTAATGCTGCACAAAATAGGGTGGGCTCGAGGTCATTTTGCAATGACGCTTGAGCCCGCCCTATTCAACGTTATCGCAGCTATTGCTTTGATCGTTCCAAGCTGCGATGAGCATTACGAAACTCTGATGGCGTTACCCCATATAGCTTTTTGAACATGCGGTGAAAATAAGAACTGCTTGTATAGCCTGTGTTTGCAGCAATTTCCGCAATGGAAATCACGGACTCAATCAGCATCTTCTTAGCGTGTTCCATCCTTACATGATTGATCGTATCAACGATTGTGGTTGAATTTTGCTGCCTGTACACTCGGCTAATATGATAAGAGGACATATTCAACTCATCTGCTATATAGTTAAGTCCGAGAGCTTGATCAGCGTAATGAGTCTCAATGAGCTCATTAATTTTCCGGGTGATTTCTTCTTGCTTTCCGCTTCTTTTTTCATTAAGCTTGGACGTCATCATATCAAAAAGCTTATAAAAGTCGGCCGTCATATCCTCTAGTGTTTCATAGTATTCAAATTTTGGGAGAATGAGATCTGAGTCAAAACTAAGCTGTAATGATCCATTCCGCTCAATGTCTGCAATCATATTTTCCAATGTTACCGTTAGATGCTTAGTGGTCAATTGGGCAGTATGGAGTGGATAGTGCTGCGTTTCCTCCATTATTTCATTAAACAACTGCTTGGATTCCTCGCTTTTTCCCGTTTTTAATGCTTCAACCAGACGTTTTTCTTTACCGATCGGAAAGTTATGCGCTTTTTGAACTAATGGCTGATGCTGTGCTTCAATGATCGCACCTCTTCCTTTAAAAAAACGATGAAGTGATGCTTCCTTCACTTGCTTATATTGCGTGTACAGCTGATGAGGATCACTGCTCTGCGGTGTTACGGCAATCGTAAGGCCAAGCTTTAAATATTCCTCGCAAGCAGCTTGAACCTCTTTCATAATCATCGTTAGCATATCAGAAGTAATGTCGGTATCTTTAGGCAAATTCAGAAACATTAGCAAACTATCATCATCCAAGTCGAGTGCTTCCACTAGAAAGTGCTTAGAGCAGATCTCTGTACTTATGTTCATAATGGCAAATTTGTACGTTAGCACATCTCTTTGACTTTCTGTTCTGAGCTGATTGAAACGATCGATTCGTAAATAAGCTAAGTGATAAGGACGAGTGAAGTCGAACTGTATGCCTATGCTGCGCAGCTTCTCAAGCTGTAATTTGGGATTAAACCCTTGAATTTGCAGCAGCTTTTGCAGCGCATTTTGTCTAATCGTATAGCTGCTGTTACGCCATTCAGATTCAAGATCCTCCATGCGAACTTTGATCTTGCTAATGGGCACATACAAATATTTAGACAACAGCCACGAGAGCAGCAGCCCCGCAACTAATATAATAGAAGCAATTTGAATCGTTGTAACGCCAACCTGCTGGACGTCTCTAATAATTTCTGCATAAGGAGTAACGCGAACATAATACCATCCAAATTGATCACGTGCTGTATAGGTAAGTAAGGACTTTACACCGTTAAAGCTCGTAATCGAATAAGCCGCTTGATGGCTTGGATTCAAGGCGATAAGTGCACTAGAGATATTTGTTTCAGGCTGTATTTCAGTTAATTGCTCCACAGAACGAACGGTATCATAATTATCGACTAGGAAAATCTGATCGGATTCATCATTAATGTTTAGTGATATCCCTTGATTGATCCATTCAGCAGAGATGTTAACTGCTATCGCAGAATTCATCTTTCCGTCTGCACGAATAGCGTCATAGCATAAGTACGTATATACAGCAGTACTAGGCTGAGCGAGATCGGATGATTTCATAATTCTTGGAATGGGGGCAAACGGTTCGTATTCTCGATAATCTTTCAAAATTTCCATAAATGCAGTGTCTGCTAATTCTTCTGCATCAATGACTCCTTTTTGTCCGTTTTGAGAAACGATATAGTAACGCTCTTGTGTGGCATTGTACACATAGATAGATTCGATAAAGGGCATGGAATTTAAATAATTTTTTAGATCTAGCATTGCTCCTTGAACCTCGAACGGATGAGGATCGTTGTAATAGAGGATGTTAGCGATTGTACTATTTCGATAAATTTGAAATGAAACCGTCTGAGCATTTTCAGTCGTAATCGCAATTGCGTGCCCCGTATGCTTCAGATCGCTTAGATCGGATTCGAACGCTTTTTGCTGAAGGATGCGAGTGAACGAGACATAATAAACCGATGAGCTGACAATTAACACGATTACGATGCCAAGAGTAATACCCATTAATAGTTTGGCGTATAGGCTGCCATGCTTTCTGATTTTGTTCAGTTTCATGTGTACTCCCCTCTTACGCAATGGTTATTTCAGTGTAATATTCTGTACTTTGCAGATTAATTATAACTTGCCATAGTAACAAGCAATAGTGGAACGATACCAGAACAGTGAAAAATGACGGCATGAGACTGTGAACTTTTTTGTTATACGTGCACATTTGTGATAATGACTACGAATCAATAGCTTTTCAATTCAATGTTGGCATAGCAATAGCAAACCGTTCATGAAGTACGATTCATCATGCTTGTCTACTATAGCGCTAGGTCGCTCAGTAAAGGGCGATGGAAGCAGAGATTTAGATAGTCAATAAATATTAAATACGGAAAACTCGTAATGAATATGATGGTTGTGTATAAAGTTTTAATATAAATAAAGCAGCTTTTGTATAGAATGATCAATTTTTTCACTTAAGAATAACGAGAATGTTCATTGATGAGGTGTAATTGCACTTTTAACCTTTATATCATCTATGGTTATATAGATAAATGTAACCGGTTTCCTTTTTTAGATCAATCTTTAAGATGCAAATGCTATATGAGAAGGGGGGATCATTGAACTGTCTCGTTATGCAATTGATTCTGATTCGAATAAGAGGATAGGGGGATAATCATGAAGCTTAAATTAGGAATACGTTCTAACAAGTTGATGAAAAAGCTGACGTTGATGTTTTTTGCTGTATGCATAGGTGTAAGCACGATTACACCGCTACAGTATGCTAACGCTGCCAATGAGCCGAATAATGAGCTGACTAGTGTAGTAGCGCATTACCCTTTGAACAGTACTTATCAATATAAGAATAAGTTGAACGAGAATCAGACATTAAGTGGCAGTGATCCGGTCTGGCGAGCGGATTATGTGTCTTTAGTTAATCCGGGTAATGCTAATAACGGACATATTGCTGGCAATAATCCTGGCACGCCTGTAACAGGCAAGAAAATTTCATTTTCGTTAAATGTGAAATTAAATAAAGTGCAAACACGAGCAACGAGCTCACAAAACACACTTTTATCATATGGAGCTAACAATGACAACAATATTACGTTAAGACCTTATTATAGTGAAGGTATATCTGCCGTCGTAATTAAACAAAACGGAGAAGATGCAGTAGTAGCCTCTTTCCCAGCCCCTGCAGCAGATATGTGGCATAATTATACGATTTCACTAGATGGAACAGAGCAGACAGGTAAGCTAATGGTATGGGTCGATGGCGTAAAGGCTAGTGAGGTTGATTCTAAAGGGATAGGCTCAGATGAGCTTGGCAACGGACAATTTCGCTTGAATCGTACGATTAGTACATTCTCTAATCTAGACTCACATTATCGTGACGTTAGTGTGTTCAATGACGTGCTCGGTGAAGAGGCGGCACGTAGTTTAGCGAACGAGGTACGCAGCTTTACTTGGAATGAGCTAATTGCTTTAAACCCTCTTACGGATGGTCAAATTGTCCGTCATAATATTTCTTTGTTGCATGATGCCAATATAGAATGGCAATCAAGCGATAGCGCGGTTATTCATCCAGAGACTGGAATTGTGAATCGTCCGGAAAAAGGCGCAAGTGCTAAAGAAGTTACTTTAACGATGAATTGGTTTGATTACAGTCGTGATTACTCTGTTATCGTACCGCCATTCGATGCTGGAGATCTTCTTATTGCTGATTTTAATTTTGATGATGGAACGAGTGGGCTTGTAGGCGGCGGAGCAAAGGCGGCTGTTCAAGGAACGGCAAGCTATGTTGATTCCTTTGAAGGCAACGGGAAAGCTGCCAATATTAGTAATAGCTTTTGGCTTAATGTGACTAAAGAGGATGGAACAACGCCATTGCTTGAAGGGCTTAACGAGTTTACGATTTCGTATGACAGTAAAGCTAATGGAGGCAGTGGCTGGTCTTTTTTTGCAGCTCCAAACACATCAACACAAACCTATCTTAATGAGCGCTACATAGGGATATTAGATAAGATGGATTCATTCACAGTGGAACGATATCGGAATAACGGTACTCGTCCTCAAAGTGTCCAAACGAGTAGCGATTCACAATGGAAGCATGTCGATGTTGTTGTATCAGCTACTGATACAAAGCTTTATATCAATGGTGAATTAAGATCAACTGTGGAAAGCGAGTATGTAGTGTCAGATATTGTTACTGCTTCTGGCGGCATTGTTCAGATTGGAAAAGGCAACTGGGGCTCTGGTGAATATTATGTCGGTCTTATTGATAATTTGCAGATTTTCAACCAGGCTCTTACTCTAGAAGATCTGATCGAGTATAGAGTAACCAATATTCCACCGACGATCTCTCCTGCAGGAGGGCAAATTTACGGACCGGTTACGATTACGCATCCGGCTGGGAATGATTATATTTACTATACCGTAGATGGTACTGACCCAACTCTAGCGAGCACGAAGTATACGGGACCATTTGAAGTGAGTAATGGCACGACGGTAAAGGCCGCTGCCATTGCTGCGAATGGGCAAAGTAGTGAGGTTAGATTGGTCGAGTATTATGGCAGCACATGGGCAGCAACTGCACTTGAATTTAGACTTGATGGACAAAGCACAGTGAATAACGTTAAAGTGTCGTGGCCGCTTGTAGCAGGAGCAGACTTTTACGAGGTGTATCGCGATGATCGCTTAATTGGTCGCGTCGTTGGCGATGTGGTCGATGATTATGGTCTTGAAGTCGATCAAAACTATCAATATACGGTGAAAGCAATTCGTAACGGAGTAGTGATTCAAGCTGCAGAGACGAATGAAGTGTCCACCTTCGCTTATGATCCTGAAGCGGTTACGAAAAAGAAAGACAATTATACGGGTGCTTCTACGTTGGAGGAAGGCAGCACTTACGGGGTAAACATTGGTGATACTTGGTACCACTATACGTACAGCGCGGAAAGAAATTCAGATACAGGTGTTGTAACAACGAGTATTTATGAATGGAGCGGGTCGGACGGACTTCATTATAGTAATAAGCGCTTGCTCGGATCCTTTGAAGATATGCGAGTGGAAGGCTCCGGTTATAGATTTAACCCAATAACGGGAAAGGTTATTTTTACAGCGCATGAGGAAGCTAGTAATGCTTATACAAGAGCACATCTATTTATTGCTTCGGCAACTCCAGGCGAGAATGATTTTGCTGCAACTTTCCGTGGTCGTCCTTTCGACATGGAAGCAAGAGATATGGTTACATTTATCGATGATGACAATACTTCCTATATTATGTTTGCTACTCGTGGTAATAATGATCTTGCTATCGTTAAGCTGGATGAACAATGGGAGAAACCTATAGAGATTACGAATACGATTTTCGAAGGAAAGCATAAGGAGTCGCCAGCTTTTATGAAGCATGATGGTCGATATTATTTCTACGGCTCTACAGCTAACGGCTGGTATCCGAGTCAAGCGGAGTATGCTTCCGCTCAGTCGCTAGATGGAGAGTGGACGCCACTAAGAGCGATTGGTAATGGCTCCACCTATGCTACTCAAGGAAATGGCATCGGAAAGCATACGGGTGCTAATGGCCGAGAAGTATTTTTAGCGAATGGTTACCACTGGGGAGCTCAGTATGCTGAGAATTTTAAAGATCCGATGGGCACTTACTCGAGATTGTTCCCAGTCGTTTTGCATGATGGGATTATGACAGGCGATTGGTTCCATCAGCTGGATTGGAATGACGACTATGGAATCATTCCTGTGCAGGCAGGTCAATATTTATCGCTGGGGAAAAAAGCGACTGATTCTCATGGACTAGATGCAACAGCGGTTACGGATGGATTAGATCTTTCGACTTCTCCGCGCGTTCAGCATAGCTCGCTTCCTTATTCTATAGTTGTTGATCTGGAAGGAGCTGCAAAGCTGTCAGAGATTAACTTTACAACTCGAATCGTTATGGGATCAGATGCTGTATATCGCTTTACGCTGGAAGGCAGTATGGATAATGAGAATTGGACACAGCTAGTAGATGGATCAGAGAACAATGTTGTTGGCTTTATTACGAATCCGATCGCAGATACTGGGCATTATCGCTATGTTCGTTTAACGGTGAATAACATTATTAATGTGCATACGAATCAAAATGCAACATGGGCAGATGGCATGATTGAACTTGCTGTGTTCGGAACGCCTCATATTGATAAGTCAGAGCTGCAAGCCAAATATGATGAGAAGAAAGGTGCTGAACAAGAAAATTATGCGGATGCGACATGGAATACAATTACACGTGCGCTTGTTCATGCAGAGACGGTGCTGGCTGACGAATTTGCAACACAATGGACAGTTGACAGAGCAACATTGCAAATTGATGAAGCCTTCAATTGGGCATTAACTGTGCAACCGAACAATATCGTCGATTATTCTGAGTTGGGCGTTCCAGTCGGGGAAACATGGTATGACACCGAAGGAAATCCGATTCAAGCGCATGGTGGTGGCTTCTTGCAACAAACGCATGAGGATGGACAGCCAATTTATTATTGGGTAGGAGAAAACAAAATTCATAACCGTGCTGTGTTCCATGCAGTAGCGCTTTACTCCTCACGCGATCTAGTCAATTGGACGTATGAAGGCGATATTGTAGACCAATTTACTGATACGGTTGAAGGAGCGGAATACACGCTTCTCGATAATAAGTGGGAGCGGCCTAAGCTACTGTTTAATGAAAAAACACAAAAGTATGTGTTATGGGGACATTGGGAAACAGCAGGAAGCTATGCTTCTAGTCAAGTTGTCGTAGCGACGGCGGATCATGTGGCTGGTCCCTATACGGTGCTGGGGCACTGGCGTCCAGGTGGTACGTTGCGCAATTGGCGTTCTGAAGGCGGTCAAGTGCTAGACTATGAACACTATGAAACGAGCGGAGTAAAAGCAACTATACCGGCAAATGTCCAAGAAGATATTACGCAAATGGGATATACATCACGTGACTTTACTGTGTTTGCTGATGATGATGGGACAGCGTATCTCGTTTCTGCAGAAGGGCATTCGATGAGAGTCCATCGTTTGAATGAAGAATATACCGATGTAGACTTTACGGCGTATGATTTCAGCGATCCTGCTACGAAGGCGGAAGATTTTGAATCGTATAATTTCTATGATGGCGTTGGTCGTGAAGCGCCGGCGGTTGTACGTGCCGAAGATGGCTATTATATGGCTTCATCTGGGCAATCGGGATGGCTTCCGAATCAAGGGACGATCAGCTATACGACTGACCTTAAAGATCCAAACGGTTGGACAGCAGTTCGAGGGGAAGATCGCCGAATTATTGAAAAATATGCTTTCGGCAACAACAGCACCTATTATAGCCAGCCGACGAACATTATGAAGCTTACGAATGCGGACGGTGAAAACACGTACGTCTATATGGGCGATAGATGGCGCGCAGGACAGCTTTCTGATTCGCGATATGTGTGGCTGCCAATTACACTTAATGAAGCAGAACAGACCGCTTCGATTACTTATACAACGGGCTGGAAATTGGACGCAACAACCGGCAATGTACAATTCCCGGAGGTGCATCTTGTATCAGGAGGGAAACCAGCCACAATAACGAATAATGATGCAGTACAAGGTATTGAGAAAGCGAATGATGGTATTGAGTACAATCTGAATGTATCTGGCGATTCAACGCACTTTTTTGGAGGATTAGTCGCGCCATACGAATATACAATTGATCTGGAAGCGAATTATGATCTATCTCGAATCGACGTAGCTTATCGATTGTATAACGGTTCGGAAATGTATCATGGCTATCAGATTTTTGGATCGCAGGATAATGTTGATTGGGCGGAATTAGCTAACAACAATGCGAACACATGGGCTGGTTTTAATTCTGATCAATTAAGTGGTCAATATCGATATGTGAAGCTTAAAGTAAACAGTGTTAGGAACGTGCATAATAACAACCTCAGCAATGGCTGGGGAAGCGGACTAGTTGAGGTCCAAGTATATGCCAATTCACTTCATTCATTAGATAAATCGGCATTGGAAGCTCTAATTGTTGCAGCAAATCAGCTAATTGAGGATGCAGGGGAAGGAACGGAGCCGGGGCAATATCCGGTATCAGCAATAGAGGCGCTGGAGGCTGCAATCTTAGAAGCTCAAGCAGTTGCGGACGATGTAGATGCAACGCAGGATGACGTGGCTGAAGCGATTGATAGCTTGGAAGCAGCGATGGAGCTGTTTGAAGCATCGGTAATCGTTGCTCCTGACGTAGACAAAGCAGCGCTCGGTGAAGCGATTGTCGCAGCAAGGCAGCTTGTAGAGGAATCAGTGAAAGGTACAGAACCTGGTCAATATCCAGCTTCAGCAATAGAAGCGCTAGAGGAAGCAATTATAGTAGCACAAGCAGTGGCAGACAATGCAGAAGCAACACCGGACGAAGTCGCTGAAGCGATCGGCAGCTTGGAAGTAGCAGTAACAATATTCAAAGCTTCAGCGAATGAAGAGGTTGTAGAGCCAACACCGAGTCCTGAGCCAAGCGCAGAGCCAACACCGGGACCGAGCGTGGAACCGACACCAGAGCCGAGCGCGGAGCCGACACCGGAGCCAAGCGTGGAGCCAAGTCCAGAGCCGAGCGCGGAACCAAGTCCGGAGCCAAGCGTGGAACCAAGTCCAGAGCCAAGCGTGGAACCGAGTTCGACACCGAGCGTGGAACCGAGTCCAGAGCCAAGCGTGAAACCGAGCCCGGAGCCGAGCGTGGAACCGAGTCCGACACCGAGCGTGGAACCGAATCCAGAGCCAAGCGTGGAACCGACACCGGAGCCGAGTGTGGAACCGAGTCCTGAACCGAGCGTGGAACCGAGTCCGGAGCCGAGCGTGGAACCAACACCGACACCGAGCGTGGAACCAACACCAGCGCCAGATACTGCTGCTCCAACTTGGCCAATTAATAGTGTAGTTAAAGCAACTAAAGTTACTTCTAAAAGCTTGAACTTGACTTGGGCATCTGCAGAAGACAACGCTGCTGTTGTTAAGTACAAGGTGACTTGGGAAGCTGGAAGCAAAGAAGTAGCGGGAGATTTAACTAGCATCGATGTTAACGGCTTGAAAGCAAGCACGCGCTATACGTTTAAGGTAGAGGCAGCCGATGCCGCTGGAAACTGGAGCGAAGATGGCCCTAGTGTTACAGTTAGAACGAGCAATAGTGGAGGTAATATCTACTATCCTCCTGTGGAGGAAGAAACGGAAGAAGTGAAGGAAGGCGAAGTACCAGTTGATACCGGGGAAACGCCTGCACCCATTGTAGAAGAAGAATCGGGAGCTGCCGAGGAGCAGCCAAATCAACCAGAGCAGCTGCAAGTGGAGTTTAAGGATATTCCCGCAGGACACTGGGCGGAGGATGCCATTAAGCGAGCAGTTAGCTTGCGAATTGTAAAAGGCCATCCAGACCATTCGTTCAAGCCTGATGCACCGACAACACGAGCAGAATTCATCGTAATGCTTGCAAATGCCTTCGGATGGGGAGAGGCAGAAGCGCAGCTGATATTCCAAGATAATGAGCAAATTGGAGCATGGGCAAGAGCAGCGATCGCACAAGGGATTGAACGTGAAATCATTACTGGATATATGGATAACAGCTTCCGTCCTAATCAAGAGATTACACGAACTGAGATGGTTGTCATGTTAGCTAGAGCATTAGGAATCTCACTTTCAGAGGCTGAGCATACAGATTTTGCGGATGACAGCATCATTCCAACCTGGGGAAAAGGAGCAGTAGAAGCATTGCGTAAGCTAGGCATCATAGAGGGGCGCAGCAATAATAGCTTCGTTCCAAATGATAGCGCAACGCGAGCCGAAGCGATTGTAATCATCTTGCGAGCGTTGGAGGAATTGATCCAACCTTCGGATACCCTAATGGGAGGCAATGTTCACTAAGCGATACGTTGTTTCACGATCAGAAAAATAATATGTAGTCAATAGGCGTGTCTAGGAATTCGGTGAAAACGGACTTTCTAGACACGTCCTTCTGTTATTTTATTTTGTTCTGTTGGTGGGAGAATTCACGTTATGTGGGGATTAGCATAATGCCAACATTCTTTGAGTATTTGAAGATTCGCGTTGTGCCAACGTTCTCGGATTATACGAACATGATTAAGAATGAACTAGCTCGATTCCAACTTCTAACGGTTACCACAGCTGCCGCAACCGTTACAACTGTTCTGGTCGCAAAATTACTTAAATAACCTCTATCATATTCGTTACAGGTACCGCGCGTGCCTCATCGTTCCATCTATCAATAAACGATCGCAGATACCACCCCTGCCCCATGGCTCCATCAATCAATAAACGATCGCAGATACCGCGCGTGCCCCATCGCTCCATCAATCAACAATCGACCGCATTACCGCTCGCGCCCTGTCAGTCCACCCAGAAAGTGAACAGCTTCCGATTACTATCCATTGAACTCATACTGTCTTCTATATCGGCTTGGCGTCATACCAGTTAATTTTTTGAATATTTCATTAAAATGCTTTATATCCTTATACCCTACGTTCTGAGCGATTACGATAATTTTATCATTTGTATGTTTAAGCAGATTGCATGCTTCTTCAATTCTAAGCTTTTGAACATACTCTGAAACGGTCGTACCCGTGTAATCTTTGAACAATTTGCAAAAATATGTTGGGCTTAAAAAGGATTGAGCAGCAAGATCAGCAAGCTTTGTGCTGACCGTATAGTTAATCTTTAGATAGTCGATCGATTGCCCAATAAGCTTTGCATGGTGCTTAAGTATATTATTTTCGGATGTGTGAGATTTCTTCAATGAACGAAAAATAGTGATAAGCAGCTCCATCAGATACACTCTCAGCATTTCGATATAGCCATCGTCTTGATTCGTAAATTCCTCTAGCAATTTTCGATAGATTACTTCGATTGTCGCATTTTCCCCACCTAGTATTTTTACATCATTGATATCATCCGATTCAAAAGAAAAGATAGAACGAAAAGACAAATATTGAATAACATCGCTGAAATTTTTATAGTCGATCAGATTGACATCAATAAAATCTGGCTTAAATACACAATTATAAACGACCAACGGAGGTACAAAATCAGCATTGATCGATCTGAACTCATGAGGAACATTGTAGTTGATCAGAAATAAATCTCCTTTGCGTACTTCGTACTCTTTATCTCCTAAAATATGCAAGCCAGTACCAGAGGCTACATACGAGATTTCAATAAAGTCGTGGACATGCAGATGCGGCTCAGAGCTTTCATGCACGAGATTTACATAGATTGAATTGCCATGTTCAAAAAATTGCTCACCAGTATCGCGGTAAAGAGAAGCATTCATCATAAAATCCCCCCTATAGGATTATAATATTGCCCCGCGAAAGCGAAAGCAAGTAAGCAGTACACTTAAGGGGAAATTCAAAAAGCCCAGCTTTGATCACGAAGTAATGCGTTGTAGCATATTCGACGTCGAATCTTGAATTCAGCTCAAGCGTTTTGAAAAAACGCACATCGGAAGCATATGCTCCGATGCTCACGTACCATCTACGTACGCTGCGCTTCTCAAGCTCTAGCTTCATCCAAGCTTCTCGGTGCTGAAAGCCGAACTTTTTGAACCTACATTACAAGGGGAAGTTCAAAAAGCTCGACTTTGATCACGATGTTGTACTGAGGGCTTATTCGACATCGAATCTTGAATTCAGCCGAGCTTTCCGATGCTCACGTACCAACTACGTACGCTGCGCTTCTCAAGCTCTAGCTTCATCCAAGCTTCTCGGTGCTGAAAGCCGAACTTTTTGAACCTACATTATAAGGGGAAGCTCAAAAGCCCAGCTTTGATCACGATGCTGTACTGAACTCTATTTTATTGTGAAAGGATCTATCTTATGAGAATTATTGATATGAAGTGCAACCACATTGTAAATCCACTTGGGTATACGTTGAACAAGCCGCGTCTCAGTTGGATCACGGAAGCTGAAGGAGCATCGGCTCAGCTTGCTTGCCGAGTGGAAGTAGCTTATGACGAGAGCTTTACTAACCTATTGCATGACAGCGGGCTCAGAGAAGATATTGATAGTATTGCTTATACAATTCAAGAGGCTCTACAACCAAGAACTAGATATTACTGGAGGGTGCAGGTTCAGACAGATATCGGTGATGTGTTCAGTCCAGTTGCTTGGTTTGAAACAGCTAAGCTTGATGAAGCTTGGCAAGGCAAATGGATTACTCCGGATTGGGAGGATCAATCGATTCATCCGCTGTTAAGAACGGGCTTTAAGCTTACTAAACCTATTACGCAAGCTAGACTCTATGTGTGCGGATTAGGCTTATATGAGGCTGAAATTAATGACAAACGTGTTGGCGACGAGCATTTAACACCTTATTGCAACAGCTACAGTCATTGGATTCAGTATCAAACCTTTGATGTGACGCAACTGCTTACCGAGGGAGACAATGCTGTAGGGGTTATGCTTGGCAATGGCTGGTATAAGGGACGCTTTGGATTTAGAGGAGAGGAAGGAGGACATTACGGAGACAGCTTTGCACTTTTATGTGAGCTTATTGTGCAGTTCGCCGATGGCACGTCGGAGGTAATCGCATCTGATACAAGCTGGAAGTCAGCTCCTTCCTATATCCTGGATAGCAGCATTTATGACGGTGAAGTTCAAGACGCTACTCGCAAGCTGGCAGATTGGTCTTCTCCTTCTTATGATAGGGAGGCTTGGTCAGCGGTACGACCGATTGATATTGATTATAGCTTGCTTGAAGCGCGCAGAAGTATTCCGGTACGAATTAAAGAAAAGCTGAAGCCTATTAAGGTCATCCATACGCCAAAAGGTGAGACTGTGCTTGATTTGGGACAAAATATGGTCGGCTGGATCAGCTTTATCAATCGCGCACCTAAAGGTAGCAAAATATTTTTGCAATATGGAGAAGAAATGCAGGACGGCTGCTTTTATCGGGAAAATTTTCGTTCAGCTAAAGCGGAATTTACGTATATATCGGATGGGCAAGTCGTCGAGGTGCAGCCTTATTTTACGTTCTATGGCTTTCGCTATGTAAAAGTAGAGGGCTGGCCTGGTGAAGTGAGCATCGAAGATTTCGTTGGCTGTGTTGTCTACTCTGATCTGGAGCAAACAGGTACAATTGAAACGTCCAATCCTTTAGTGAATCGCTTGATCTTAAATGCCCTTTGGGGACAGAAAGGGAATTTTCTCGATGTGCCAACAGATTGTCCGCAGCGTGATGAACGGATGGGCTGGACTGGGGATGCGCAGATGTTTTCAGGCACTGCATGCTTCAATATGGACAGCAATGCATTTTTTCATAAATACTTATACGACCTTGCGCAGGAACAGATGGCGCTTGATGGAATTGTACCTCATGTCGTGCCAAGCTTCAGCATGAGCAAAAAGGATGAAAATAATTTTTTATCTGGCGGGTCCAGTGCATGGTCCGAAGCAGCTACGGTCATTCCGTGGAATTTATATGTTCATTATGGTGACAAGGCGATATTAGAGCAGCAGTTTGATAGTATGAAGGCGTATGTTGATTATATAAGGAAGCAGGATGATGGCGGCAGGCTGTGGAATACCGGATTTCATTTTGGTGATTGGCTTGCATTGGATGGCAAGTCAGAGTTTGAACCATTCGGCGGAACACCTACTAATCTGATCGCTACAGCATATTATGCCTATTCCTCCGAGCTAGTTGCCAAAGCTGCTAAAGTGTTAGGCAAAGCAGAGCTGGCTAGCGAATATCAACAGCTGTCTGATGAGGTTAAGGAAGCGTTCTGTGAAGAGTTTGTCTCACCGCGAGGACGGTTGGCGGCTGATACGCAAACGGCGCATATCGTTGCGTTGTTTATGAATCTTGTTCCTGACAAGTTTCGAGCTAGAATAATAGAATCGCTGCGGAAAAAGCTGGAGGATAACAAAGGCTACTTACAAACGGGCTTTGTTGGCACGCCGTATTTTTGCCGCGTATTATCTGAAAATGGGCACAATGAGCTTGCTTATCAATTGCTGCTGAATGAAGAATTTCCAAGCTGGTTATATGCGGTTAGACTCGGAGCAACAACGATCTGGGAAAGATGGAATTCGCTGCTGCCTGACGGAAAGTTTGGAGAGCTTGGCATGAACTCCTTGAACCATTATACGTACGGCGCAATCGTAGAGTGGATGTATCGCAATATGTGCGGGATTAATCCGCTTGAGGAGCATCCAGGGTTTAGAAAAATACGTCTTGCACCGCAACCGAGTTCTACTTTAACCTATGCCAAAGCAAGCTTGAAAACAGTGGCAGGAACATATGAAAGCGGCTGGGCATTTGAAGAGGATCACCTTCGCTATCAGTTCAGCATCCCTTTCCAAGCTGAGGCTGAGCTAATTCTGCAAGATACTAACTTGAATCTCTTAACTGTAAACGGGATAGACCTTGAGGAAGCGGGCTTGCAATGCGAAAAGAACGGCAGCAATGTTTGCATCGTGCTTAAAAGCGGTAAATATGATATTGTGCAAACGATAGATAAGCAGCATCATTAATACAGCTATAGAAGAAATAGCTATAAAAGAAGCCTTATTCCTTGTATCACATGGCAGCGTAACGCAGTCATGATGCAAGGATGGCTTCTTTTTCTTTTTTTAGTTCGATTCAAGAATTCCTCTTATCTATATTGTTAACAGCAGAAAGATGGAATAAAAATATAAGGTTGACAATATTAATCGTAACAATTACTATTAATAATCATAATGATTACGATTAATTAAATGGAGGTTTTCGGATAGTATGAAAAACATAATGTTCATTTTTTTATTATGTGCAACGATTGCAGCAGCTGGCTGCAGCAGTAATGTGAATTCAGCAGGCAGTAAAGGCAATAACGATCAAGCGAAGTCGAGCGTCAATGGATCAAGCAATGCATCCGAGCAAGCTCATTCGATAGAAGCGGGTACACAAGAGCTGATTGTTGCCGGACAGGAAATAGCCGTTACTTTGGACCCTGTGCAGCCATTGACTACGGCGTATCTTCGCAATATGGGAGTAGCGGAAGCACTATTCAAGGTCAATGCTGCAGGTGAGGTTATTCCCGAGCTTGCCGAGAGTGCAACGGCGATCGACCCAACGACATGGGAGATCAAGCTAAGATCTAATGCTCTATTTTGGAGTGGTAAAGCAGTAGATGCTGAAGCGGTAATTGCTTCCTTGGAGCGTTCGCGAGAGCTTGATTTGCAAGCACAGCCATTTTTGGAAGGAATGACGTTTAGCGCAATTAAAGACGATACATTAAAAGTTGAGACAGAGCGCGAGCATTTACCTGTGCCGCTTAATTTATCCTACTACCAGACGGCTATACATAATGCAGAAGCAAAGCATGACTCGGTAGAGACGATGGATATGACAGGGATGTATAAGGTCGTTCAATTTGTACCAAAGCAGAAAATCGTCTTGTCCATTAACGAGAACTATTGGGGAGAAAAACCGAGTATAGCGACAGTGGTACATGAGGAAATTGCTGATGAGCAAACACGAGTAATGTCCATTTTAAGCGGTAGAAGTCATATCGCATTAAATGTTAATCCATCCAGTCTTGCACAATTTGAACATAACGACAAGGCTGCGATTATAGCTGCACCTGCGGCAAATACACAAACAATATATCTTAACCTGAACCAGTCGCAGTTGGCAGATGTCAAAGTAAGACAAGCGCTGTCATGGGGACTGGATCGTGAGGAACTAGTTGTGTTAGGTGCTGAAGGACAAAGTGTCCCGATTACAACATGGTTAAGCTCTAATCCAGCATATGCAGAGGCAGCTAATGCAGTATATACGAAATTTGATGCAGATAAAGCAGGTGAACTGCTGGATGAAGCAGGGTGGCTGAAAGACTCGGATGGTCTACGATACAAGGACGGCAATCCGCTGACGCTGCGGCTGATGACTTGGGGCGGAGATAAAGCGCTGGGAGAGGCCTTGCAAAATCAATGGAACAATCTAGGAATTAAAGCTGAAGTGCAGCATGGTGATTACAGCTTAATCGAGACAGCGCGTGAAACGGGTGATTGGGATGCAACAATTGAAGCTTGGAGCACATTTGGCGATGAATATGCATTGTTGTCCGGACAATATGCCCCTGAAGCACGAGGCAATTTTGGTGGCTTTAATGATGAGGCAACGAACCAGCTTTTAGCGCAGCTGGCAGGAGCAGCCGATGCTGAAGCTAAAAGAAAGCTGGCACTGCAAATCAATGAACATGTTGCGGAGCAAGCACCTGTAATCAGTCTTTTTCCACGTCCGCAGCTAACTGCCATTAGCCAATCACTGCACGGCTTTGAGGTGCATTTTAGACAGTTCGAGAATACGATTACGTCTCGCTTAACGCTCGATGCGCAATAGGTGGCGGGCGATGTGCAGATTAATTATTAAAAAAATGCTGCAAACCTTTATCACGCTGTTTTTTGCAACCTTCGTTATCTTTCTACTCGTTCGTCTTGCTCCTGGTGATCCCGTCAACATAATGCTAAGCAGGACGGGGGAAATCGCGATGAGTGATTCACAGGCTTATGATCACAAGCTTGCCGAGCTTCGTGCGCAGCATGGCTTGGATCAAAATATAGCTGAGCAATATGTGACTTGGGTGAGGCATTTACTGCAATTTGATCTAGGCAGCTCCATTCATACCGGCAGACCGGTACAAGCGGAAATGGCGGAAAGGCTGTCTGCCACCTGCTTGCTTGGCATAGCTGCTTTGCTTATCCAAAGTGTGCTTGGGCTGTTTTTCGGGACGTTATCTGCACTGCGAGCAGGGAAGCTCATTGATCATATTGTCCGCTTAACATGCATCGTATTGGCATCGACACCAGCATTTGTACTGGGGCTTGCGCTGCTGTCTTTCGTTGCAGTAAGACTGGGCGTATATGAGATAAGCAGTGAAGCGAGCTGGTCAAGATTATGGCTGCCTGCACTCACTTTGGGACTGATAGGCGCACCACAATTAATTAGGGTAGTGCGGGCAAGCTTGCTAACGGAGCTAGGGCAGACCTATGTACTATCGGGGTTTGCAAGAGGGCTGAGCAATCAGCTGGTCGTCCGTCATGCGCTTCGAAACATATTGCTGCCAGTAGCTACGATGGTTGCTTTATCATTTGCCGGACTTATCAGCGGTGCTGTTGTAATTGAGAGCATTTTTTCCTGGCCTGGAGTTGGAAAGCATGCGCTCGACAGCATTTTGTTAAAGGACTATCCCGTTATTCAAGGCTATGCGCTTATTATGGTTGCGCTTGTGACAGGAATAAATTTGCTGATCGATGCTTTGTATGTACTGATTGATCCACGGGTTCGTCTAAAGCCGCGAGTAAGGAGGGAGTTGCGTGCATAGAAGGAAAGCAACTTTTAGCTTGATCGCAGGATGTGTGCTGCTAGGCTTGATCGTTGTATCTGTTTTTGGTGCGTCGATGCTTGCCCCGCATGATCCAGTAAAGCAAAGTACGCTTGAGCGCTTGGAGAAGCCAAGCTTGGAGCATCCACTTGGAACGGATCGCTTCGGCAGAGATATATTGTCGCGAACGTTGCATGGAGGGCAGAACACATTAATTTCATCGTTTATTGCGCTGATAGCAACGATTGTGATTGGACTGCTTGTCGGCATTGTCGCTGGTATGTATCATGGCTCACTGCTCGATACGATATTGATGCGTCTTGTGGATGTACTGCTTTCCTTCCCCTTTATGGTGCTTGCTATGGTGATCGCTGCCTTGTTTGGCACGAGCCTGTTTCACCTGCTAGCGGTTATTGTATCAGTATGCTGGGTAACCTTTGCAAGATTGAGTCGCAGTATTGTGCTGCAAGCAAAAACAGAAACTTCTTTTGCAGCAGCTAAAGTGCTTGGAGCAAGCGATCTGACGATTATGCGCAAGGAGCTGCTTCCGCGGACGATTGGTCCTGTGCTTATTCTAGCGACATTCGAGCTGGGCAGCCTTATCTTATCCATTGCTGCACTTTCCTTTTTGGGGTTAGGTTCGCAGCCGCCAACACCTGAGTGGGGCAGTATGCTTGCGGATGGAAGAGATCATTTTTTTCAGTTCCCTCATATTTTGCTTGGGCCGACTTTATTCATATTTATTACGGTAGCTGCCTTTAATCTGATTGGTGAGGGCTTGCGCAATCAGCTTGATCCGTACGAAAAAATTGAGCTATAGGAGGGTTCGAAATGCCGCAGCATAAGGGCAATACGGTGATGGCTGTGCAGGATCTACAGGTGGCGTATTACGATAATGGGCATTATTCTACCGTATTGAATAAGCTCTCTTTTACGATCGAAAGAGGGGAAATCGTTGCTTTGCTCGGGGAAAGCGGATCAGGTAAATCAACGATTGCCAAAGCGGTGATGGGCTTGCTGCCGCCATCGGTGCGTATCGATAGCGGTACGCTGCTGCTTAACGATTCTGAGATCATGCCATTAGCTACTGGTATAGAATGGGGAAGGATCAGAGGCAGACGAATTGGCATGCTCTTTCAGGATGCGCGGCTAGCGCTTAATCCGTTAATGAAGATTAAAGCACAATTTATTGAAAGCTTAACATACCATAAGCTGGCATCGGCAAGACAAGCAGTGGAGATCGGTGCTGAGCTGCTGGAAAAGCTGGGATTTTCCCAGCCGCGCAAAGTGCTGGAAAGCTATCCCTTCGAGCTGAGCGGCGGTATGTGCCAGCGTGTATGTTTGGCACTTGCTGTAAGCTTGCAGCCCGATCTGCTTATTGCTGACGAGCCGACCTCTGCGCTTGATACGGTCAGCCAGATGGAAGTGCTTGATTTACTTGCTAATTTGCAGCGTGTGCTGGACTTGTCGATTTTGTTTATTACGCATGATCTTGCTGTAGCTAGTGCCATTAGCAATCGTGTAATTGTACTTAATAAAGGCGTTATTGAAGAAGAAGGAGCAACCGACTCGGTGTTAAGTCAGCCAACAACTTCATATACACATAGCCTGCTTACTGCTCGCGAACGACTAACTGTTACTTCTGCAAGTGAGAACCAGGGGGCGCTATCAGCCTCCGCTCCGTTGCTTGAAGTAAAAGGGCTGTCGAAAGCTTTTGCACAGCCTGTGCTGCACAAGGTTGATTTTGCTTTGCATGAAAAGGAAATCGTCGGTGTATTAGGGCAGAGCGGCTGCGGTAAATCGACATTGGTTAGATGTATTGCTGGGCTGGAGCAGCCAGATGAAGGTGTGATCATGTACGGCGGTGAAGAGATTAGCCGCTTGAAGGGAAAGCGCAGACGTGAGTATTGTCAGCGGCTGCAGTTAATTTTTCAGGATGCTAGAGCAAGCTTGAACGCAAGAAGGACTGCGTTGCAGCTAGTACAAGAGCCGCTTAACTATTTTAAGCTCGGATTACGCGAAGATAGAATGCGAACTGCCAAAATGTATCTGAACGAGGTTGGCATTACTGGCGAGCTGCAGCAGCGCTTACCCGCTCAGCTTAGTACAGGGCAGTGTCAACGAATAGCGATTGCAAGAGCGTTGGTGCTTAGCCCGAAGGTGCTGCTGTGTGATGAAGTTGTATCTGCACTCGATATGAGCGTGCAGTCGCAAATTATTGAGCTGCTGCAAAGACTGCATAAGAAATTCGGTTTTTCAATTGTAATGATTTCCCACGATATAAGAGTGCTTCGAGCTTTTTGCCACAAAATCGCAGTGATGCAAGAAGGTAGCTTCTGTGAAGTAAGGGAAGCAAGTGATATTGATCAAAGTCTGTTGCCGCATACGCAGCAGCTACTCAAATGTTCAGTTGATATGGAAGCCGGCTTGTTAACGGCAGCAATGAAAGAAGTCGCGGTCGCTTCAGTCTGCGAAACAGAAAGAGAGCTAGTGGGGAAAGGAGGAAGTTAGGATTAGAAAACAAGTATTTACGCTGCCGTTTTTGCGATTGTATGCTCTTGCATTGTTATTTTTCAGCGCCAATTCCATATTAAATGTTATTATTCCGCTACGCAGCGAGGCACTTGGTGCCAATAACACCATTATCGGCTTAATAATGGGTGCTTACATGCTTACCTGTATGTTTTTTCGGCCGTGGGCAGGACAGATGATTCACAGATATGGCCCAATCTTAGTGCTTCGCATCTTGCTGATCGTTAATGGCTGTGCGCTCGTTTTATATACATTTACAGGACTGGAAGGGTATGCTGCTGCACGAATACTGCAGGGCATCTGTACCGCTTTTTTCTCGATGGCGCTTCAGATTGGCATTATTGATGCTTTGCCAGAGGAGCAGCGTTCGCAAGGCTTGTCGTTGTATTCACTGTTTACGTATATGCCTACCATTATCGGGCCATTGCTGGCGATCAGCATCTGGGAAGGGGGAGGCATGAACGGCTTTACCCTTGCAATGATTGGCATTGCCTTGATCACAGCTGTCTTTGGCTATAGCGTACCGATGCAAGGTGCGCCGCAGCATGGGGAGGCTGGAGGTGAACGTTCAGTTATGAAGGAGGCACTGAGGGCAGGAGCAAACAATCGTCCACTGCTGCTATGTGGGGCGTTAATGCTTAGCTTATCAGTGGTGTTTGGTGCAGTTACTGCATTTGTACCGCTTTATGCGAAAGAAGTTTCCGGAGGCAATGCCGGTTTTTATTTAATGCTGCAGGCGTTAGTAATCGTCCTTACACGATTTGTACTGGCAAAGCGTATTCCATCGGATGGAATATGGCATGCACGCTTTGTTGGCGTAGTCTGTACGCTTGGAGCGGTCGGAGTGCTGTTGCTTTCGCTGTCAGTAGCGTGGGGACTAGGCGTATTTTATGCAGCTGCCGTGATGATTGGTGCTGCACAAGCGCTGCTTTATCCGACATTAACAACTTACTTGACGTTTGTGTTGCCGCATCTGTACCGTAATGTATTAATCGGCTTATTTATTGCGACTGCCGACCTTGGCGTGTCTTTGGGAGGATTGGCGATGGGGCCGATTGCCGATGGGGTGACGTACAGCGGCATGTATGCAGTATGTGCGGTGCTGGCTTTACTAGCTGCGCTGCTGGCGGTAATGTCCGGGGGCAAGCGGCGAATCAATGTATAACTATATCAATCGAAGAGGTGATCAATATGGCGAAAAAATCAAAAATCGTCAAAGAGAAGAAAAGACAGGCAATGGTGGCACGTTATGCTGAATTAAGAAAGCAATTGAAGGAGAACAAGGATTACGCAGCGTTAAGCAAGCTGCCGCGAGATGCTTCGCCAACTAGGCTTCATAGTCGTTGTGAAGTCAGCGGACGTCCGCACGGCTATTTGCGCAAATTCAAGGTGTCGCGCATTGTGTTCCGCGAGCTTGCTTATAAGGGACAAATTCCAGGCATTAAGAAATCAAGCTGGTAGGGAGGTTCTAAATACTCGACTTTGATGACGATGTTTCGCATAGAAGTGGATTCGACGTCGAATATTGAACGCTACCGAAAACTGTGGTGCTCACGTACCAAAAGACGTACGCTGCGCTCCTCGTTTTCTAGTATCGTCCAATCTTCTTGGTCCTGAAAGCCGAGTATTTAGAACTTTGATTGGAAGAGGTGTTTCTAAATACTCGGCTTTGATGACGATGTTATGCAGGGAAGCGGACTCGACGTCGAAGATTGAACGCTACCGAAGGGGTAAGCTTTCGACGTATGTTTTCTGTGAAAACATTTTAAGTGCTCACGTACCAAACCCGTACGCTGCGCGCTTCGTATTCTAGTATCGTCCAATCTTCTTGGTCCTGAAAGCCAAGCATTTAGAACTTAGATTGGAAGGGGTAGTTCTAACTGCTCGACTTTGATGACGATGCCGCACAAGGAAGCTGCCCATTAAGACGGGGCATCAACTAGAAGGAGATTTTCAGCAATGAGTAAAAGCAATGCAAATTCAAGGCTGCCGCGTGCTAAAGGCATCGATATGGCTACGTATTATGCGCATAAGGAATGCGTTAAAAAAGCGAAGCGGATTGTTTTTGCGCCGCAAAATGAAAAAAATGTTGAGGAATTTATTACAATACTGGGCATGAAGGAGCGATTCGAGCAATACGATGTGCCGATTCCTAACAAGCTTGTGATGTTTGGGCCGCCAGGTACAGGCAAAACGCTAACTGCTTTTTATTTAGCAAAAAGACTAGAGCGGCCGCTTATTCTAGTACGGCTCGATGCTATTATTCACAGCCATCTGGGAGAAACGGCAAGCAATGTTCGAAAAATCTTCGAGTATGCGAAAGCAACGCCTTGTGTTTTGTTTTTGGATGAATTCGATGCAATTGCAAGAACACGGGAAAATAACGATGAAGTGAAGGAAATGGCAAGGGTCGTTAACACGCTGTTACAATGTCTGGATGAGTTTGAAGGGGATAGCATTTTTGCGGCAGCTACTAATTTACATGCTGAGCTGGATAAGGCAATTTGGCGTCGCTTTGATACGAAGCTGACCTACAGTCTGCCAGATAAACAGGAGCGAGAGAAATATATTGAACTGCTGATTGGCGATTTTCCCTTTGAGGAGCAGGTTAAGCACACTGCTTTTGAGCATTTGTCAGGCTGCAGCTATGCCGACATGGAGCAAATCATATTGAAAGCAAAGCGTAAGGCGATTGTTGAGGAGTGTCAGCTAAGGGTAGCGCATATAGAAGAAGCATTATGCGAATATCAACCTAAGCGGATGTTCTAACTACTCAACTTTGATGACGAGGTTATATCAATTGTTCCTCGACAATCATCATATAGCTAATAGGAGGACTAAAAAAAATGAGTAAACAAATGACAGAAGATAAAATTCTGGTAACGGTTTTAAGTGGGTATTTGGGTGCAGGAAAAACAACGATATTAAATCATGTGCTGAATAACCGTGACGGATTAAGAGTAGCGGTTATTGTCAACGATTTGAGCGAGGTTAATATTGATGCTGCACTTGTACGCGATGGTGGTGGATTAAGTCGTACAGATGAAAAGCTCGTAGAAATGTCCAATGGCTGCATCTGCTGTACTTTGCGTGATGATTTGCTGCAAGAAGTAGAGCGGTTAGCTAAGGAAGGGCGCTTTGATTATATTCTTATCGAATCTACTGGAATCGGGGAACCTTTACCTGTCGCTCAAACCTTCACTTATGTTGATGAGGAGCAAGATATTGATCTATCGAAGTTTACGCGGCTTGATTGCATGGTTACAGTCGTGGATGCTTATCATTTTTGGAAGGATTTTAATACGGGCGAATCTTTGAAGGATAGAGGTCAGGATGCAGGTGAAGGAGACACTAGAGATGTTGTGCACTTGCTTACGGATCAGATTGAATTCTGTGATGTGCTCATCATTAATAAATGCGACATGATAAGTGAAGAGGAGCTTGTTAAGCTGGAAGAGGCTTTACGTGCTATGCAGCCGATTGCAAAAATAATTCGTTCCAGCTATGGAAAGATTGAACCAAAAGAAATTTTGAATACAAAGCTTTTTAACTTTGAAGAAGCAAGTCAATCCGCAGGATGGATTCAGGAATTGATGAAGCCCCATCATACGCCGGAAACGGAGGAATACGGTATCTCCTCGTTTGTTTTCACACGCCAGATTCCCTTTCATCCTGAGCGCTTATTGACATGGATCAATAATTGGCCGGAGGAGGTTGTCCGCTCGAAGGGTATAATGTGGTTGGCAACTCGTAATCGAACGGCCGTTTCCTTCAGTCAAGCCGGGGTATCGAGTCAGATGGGACCAGGTGGCTTATGGGTAGCAGCTTTGACGGAAGAAGAACGGATCATGTATCTAGGTGAAGATTTCACCCCGGAAACAGACTGGGATGATCAGTGGGGAGATCGAGTGACGAAGCTTGTATTCATTGGAATTGGACTGGATCAGGAGAAAATCTCAAGCTCGTTAGATGAAGCCTTGCTTACTGAAGAAGAAATAAAAGGGAACTGGAACGAATTAAACGATCCTTTACCAACGTTCTAATTGAAGCTCGATAGCATTGAAAGCATGGAGCTGTCAGAAAGTCAGTGGAAATTGACATCTGAAAGCTCCTTTGCTTATTAATTTAGGTTGAGGGAAGCAATGTAGTCCTGGGCTTGCTTTTCTAAATGCGCAACGGTGTCTTCGAAATTTTTAACGGGAAGGTAGCCTAAGTCATTTTTAATTTTATTGTAACTGTACGACATCCTTATAGGACTTCCATCGGGTATGACTAGCGCTTTTTTTAAGGAGCCTGCAATACGTACTGTGAATTCCTGTTCTGTATAGTTTCCGTCCACTGCATTGTAGGTCTCGTTTATTGCTGTTGGATGTGTCGCTGCTAGTAGGGACATCTTGGCAAGATTATCTGCATGTACCCATGGAGTCAGATCATCAGGATGAATCCATGTCACGCTATCTACTGCAACCAGCTTTGCGATCAGCTTGTCCCCCCAGTGTGAATTGTACTCTGAGCATACTACACCCGGCCGTAAAATTACACACGGTAGACCTCTAGCTTTTGCATTTTGAATGATTCGCTCAGATTCGCATTTCGTTGAGGTATACACATCAGAATGACCATATGCTAGCTCACTTGCTTCATTAAATTCGACGTCGCCATCAAAATGACCATAAACGGATACAGTAGAAATATGTACAAAGCGTTCAATTCCGGCCAATATCGACTCATCAATGAGACATTGAACTCCTATCACATTAGCCTCTTCAGCAATTGCTCTATCGCTACCGAGATAAGCAGCGGCGTGTATGACAATATTTACATATTTTAGTGAGTCTTTGATGGCTTCTCTATTTGTTAAATCTCCGATTGCAGGTATAACACCAAGCTTATTACAAAGAGGAATATTCTCTTCGCTTCGAATTAGCCCTATTACTTTTGCTCCCTCGCTAAGACACCTTGTAGCGATTTTATCGCCTACTGTTCCCGAAATACCTGTGACGAGAACAGTTTTATTACGAAGTTTCATATAAATTCTCCTTTGCGTAATTTAGGTAATTTTTGGAACACATAACTTATTCGCGACTTACTGCTAGAGCTCCTTTTTAAGGAGATAACGAAAAAGCCGTATAACCGCAACACAGCGTTATTTTTATAGCTACAGAGCAGGACATTCCTTATTCTGCTTCGATTATAGTGGTATTGCAAGCAAGTAACCATAGTTAAACAATTGGGGGAATGAACATGTTAAAGGTAGCCATTATTGGTGCAGGGGCGATATCGACTGCCCATATCGAGGGCTATTTGCAGTTCAAGGATCGTTGTAAAATCGTTGCCGTATGTGATTTATATGTTGAAAAAGCTCAGCAGAGAATTGACAAATATGGACTTGATGCGAGAGCAGTGCAGGATTATAAGGAGCTGCTGCGAGAGGATATCGATCTGGTTTCCATTTGTACGCCTCCGTATGTGCATGCCGAGGTTTCAATTGATTTTATGAATGCAGGCAGTCATGTCATCATAGAAAAGCCGATGGCTGCATCGCTAAAGGAATGTGATGAGATTAATGAAGCAGCTCGCAGTAATGGCAAGATCGTTTCCGTTATTGCGCAAAATCGCTTTAGAAATCCAATGATGAAGCTGAAGTCTGTACTAGACAGTGGATTAGCCGGAAAAATCGTTCATACTCAGGTCGACTCTTTTTGGTGGCGCGGACATTGCTATTATGACCTATGGTGGCGTGGGACATGGGAAAAGGAAGGCGGTGGTCCAACCTTGAACCATGCGGTACACCATATCGACGCATTGCTTTGGATGCGTGGACGGCCAAGTGAAGTGCAAGCATTTATGAGTAATGTTGCCCATGATAATGCGGAAATCGAAGATCTATCGATTGCTATGCTTCGTTATTCAGACGGAACATTAGGACAGGTTACAAGCTCAGTCGTTCATCACGGAGAAGAACAGCAAATCATTTTCCAAGGATTAAATGCTCGCATATCCGCTCCGTGGAAGCTTACTGCTTCTGTAAGTAAGTCGAATGGTTTTCCAGAGCGTGATTCAGAGCTTGAAACTAAAATTCAGCAATATTATGAAAGCTTGCAGGATCTACCGTACGAGGGACATACAGCACAGCTTGATAATGTGTTGACTGCAATCCAGACAGGCGCACCAGTGCTAATTGATGGGATAAGTGGGCGTGAAACGTTGGAGCTCATTATGAGTATCTATAAATCTGCTTGTACGGGCCAATGCGTGCAACTGCCTCTGCAGCCAGATGATCCATTCTATACGAGAGAAGGTATATTGGAGAACGCTACCTACTTCTATGAAAAAAACAGCCACGTCGAGAACTTCGCAGATCTTGCGATCACAACGGGAAGCAGTCTAGATGAAAGGAAGAACTGATAATGGATAATAAAAGCGGTATGTTTTATGCACCTAAAGGCAAACCGAACCCAGTTTGCTCCCCTGGAGAATTTCAAATTGCGGCAATAGGGCTGGATCACGGTCATATTTATGGGATGTGCAACGGTTTAATCGAAGCTGGTGCTCAGCTAGCATGGGTATATGATCCAGATCCAGTGAAGGTAGCTACCTTTCAGGAAAAATATCCTACTGTAAAAGCAGCACGTTCGGAGCAGGAGATATTGCAGGATAAGTCAATTACTCTCGTAGCGGGTGCGGCGATCCCTTCAGAACGTTGTGATCTCGGTCTTCGCGTTATGTCGCATGATAAAGATTATTTTACAGATAAGGCACCGTTAACGACATTGGAGCAGCTAGCGCTTGCCAAGCAAAAAGTGGAGGAAACGAAGCGTAAATATGCCGTTTATTATAGCGAGCGTCTTCATGTGGAGAGTGCGGTATATGCGGGACAGCTTATCGAACAAGGTGCGATTGGTCGTGTTGTTCAAGTGCTTGGCTTGGGCCCGCATCGATTGAATGGTAATATTCGACCACAATGGTTTTTTGATAGAGATAAATTTGGCGGCATTATATGTGATATTGGCAGCCATCAAATTGAACAATTTCTGTTTTATACTGGTGCTCAAAATGCTGAGGTTGTTCATAGTAAAAAAGCGAACTATCATCATAAACAATATGAAAAATTCGAAGATTTTGGCGATGCAACCTTAGTTGCAGACAATGGCGCAACGGGATATTTTAGAGTAGACTGGTTTACGCCAGACGGTCTTTCTACATGGGGCGATGGTCGTACCGTTATATTAGGGACGGATGGTTATATTGAGCTTCGAAAATATGTAGATATCGGGAGAGAGCAGAAGTCCAATAATGTCTACCTTGTGAATGGTGAAGGGGAGCATTACTTGAATGTGTCGGGCAAGGTTGGCTATCCTTACTTCGGACAATTGATTCTTGACTGTATAAATCGTACTGAAAATGCAATGACGCAGGAGCATGCCTTTAAAGCTGCAGAGTTGAGCGTCAAGGCACAGCTTCAAGCGACACAAATTGAATAGCGAGAGTCAGCGGCATAGAAAAGTAACATAGATCGAATGCCAAAAGAGCTCGGGGGCTGGTTATGCAATACTAAGCACCTCGAGCTTTTTCGTGATGATTATTCGTAGGAGAATCAATGTGACAACAGCCCGTTGAGTTATGCTATTGCCACATTATTTATTCCATCTTTTTCGATATTGATGAGGTGTGGTGCCCATACGGGATTTAAAAAACTTGCAAAAATAAGAGCTGTTCGTAATCCCTATTTCCTCTGCGATCAGATTGATCGGCTTATCCGTAGTCGTTAGCAGGACGACAGCCTGGTGAGCCCTTCGAGTAGCGATATAGTCAGTAATGCTAATGCCGACCATCTCTTTGAATAGATGCGATAAATGATAAGGCGATAGATGTAATGCTTTTGCCATGCTGTGTAGCTGAAAAGGAGTGGCATAATGCTTTTCGATCCAGTTCAGCATATGCTCCACCTGATGATTTTTACGCGTGCGAAGTGGAATTCTGTGAGCTTGCTGCTTCATCCATATCGGCTTAATGCTGCGGAACAGAGAGATAAGGAACAAAGATGCCTCTTCAAATTTTTCTGTCTCAGGCAAACTATCACGCTTTCGCTGCATGCTTTGAAACACGGCTACTAGCTCATTGCTCTCTTCTATGTCATAGATGCAAGGAGAAGAGAGATCATTTAAATTAATATGCTTGAAGAAGGCATGTAGAGCAGGCCATTGCTCGAAGTAGCTTTCAAATCTGCTCGGCTCAAAAGTTGCAATAGAGCGCTCAAAGGTTTGATGCTCAGAATAATCGAGCTTAAGATGATGCAGCTGATAAGGCTGAAAGATGCAAAGCATTCCTGGTCTGATGTCATAGCTGACATTGTTGACGATCATTGTTCCCATACCTTGATGTATGAATAGAATTTCAGTGCCTCGATGAGAGTGGAACGTTTCTTTGAACTGGTTATTCGCACTGATACGTCTATAAGTAAAATCAAGCGGTTCGTCACTAAGATATGCTACACCTTTAATAGCCATATACATCCACTCCTACTAAAATAAGTGCGGAAAACATACCTTCAATATAGCGAACCCCGTAGGTACAATTCAAGTCTTATTTCTACATTACTCTACATAACCAAACCCTAGAATAGTGAATTGCTTTTGCTCCTGGCCAGCTGACATACGAATTTCAACTGTATGCTCACTTGAATGTTGCTCGTTATATACGATGACAGCATGACAATGCGTCCATTTTACAGCTAGTGGGTCAACGGTGTTCACAGCTTTTCCATCTACTAAAATATCGGCACTTCCATAATCATTGCTGCCTGAGTCCTTATAAATAAGTAGTAAAGCTTTGCTGTGCAGCGTCATGGTGAAGCATTCGTTACCTGACTCAGCTTTATGCATCCAGTTGTTAGGGAACTGCGGAGTACCGTTAGGCTGATCATCCATTTCTGCCATTTGCAACTCTGTATCTGTGCTGTTGAAGCTGCCTTCGATAATGTGAGCGATATGCGTATTGCTTGCTCGATCTAGCAATCGAACATTAGCAAAGTCATTTCCGATAAGTGGTGGTTTATTCAACACTAAATCATGCTCAGTTGCTGCAACGCGATCAGTTTCAGCAAACAAGTAGCCGAGACAGTCTGCCATAATCGTATGACCAGTATTGGTAGGATGATAGCTGTCGTAAAAATACTGCCTTTTCGTAACTACATTGCCTTCAGCTTTAGTTAAATAGAATTGCTCAATGACTGCATCCTTCACGCTCACCATTGGTAGATCATAATGAATACCAACAGGGGCAAGACGATCCTGTAAATTCCAGTCGCTTATAAACACACTGAACAGCAATATCACCGCAGGTTCATTCTCAGCTGAAAGTGCTTTTAGAACAAGGCTTTCGTAGCAGTTCCCTTCCGTTTCGTCATCGGCATCGTTGACTGCAAACTCAACAACGACAATATCTGGCTGAGCGGCTCCATTTTTCAGCACATCGCGCTCATAACGTAGCATTCCTAGCTCGGAGGGAGTGCCGCCAACACCAGCTTTTACGAAATGAATATGATCGCCGCCATGTTGTCCAAATAACTTTTTGAATATCGAATACGATTGGTAAGCATAGCATGCGTGATGAATTGGCTTGGCGCCAGCACCTTGGGTGATCGAGCCGCCAATATAGGCGATTGTCACGTCCTCCCCTTTCTTAGCCTTATCGATCGCTTTTTTCAATCGTTGATTGTTTCCTTGATGTAGGAGGGATTTGCTAATCATGTCATGATAAGCATCGGACTCGAAATTAACAGGTTTATCCGTTTCTAGTTCAGGTACGTTGTAGCCTTCATATAAATAGAAGATTATATTTACAGTAGCCAGCGCTCCCGCTTCTTGAAATTCAAACGTAAATTTACCGGGAACATCATCTTCTTCTGATAAGTTGTAATCGCTTAACTTTATTAGCATTTCAGTGCCGTCACTTGGACATAGTACACTCATGCGAGAGCCCGTTTCATATTTACTTGTTTTTCCCCAGTTTTCAAACGTAAATATAACGCTTGAATCTGTTTCCTTCTGCTGGCGAACGGATACACCAATACTGTGAACCAATTGTTGAAATCCTTCACAGTTACTAAGCGATGCTAGGATGCCCTCATCCGTGATACCACCTGTATATTTCGCTTGATCGGCCAGCCGACCTTCCAAATAAATTTCTTGTGTGTACTTTCCATCAGCTTTAGCAGATGCTTCTATTATTGAATCTAGCATAATGTAAAAACCATTTCGCTCTTTTTGATCGGTCAACGTGCATCGTCCTCTCTAACGTTTATGTGCACATCGTATCGTAATTTGATTAAATTAAAAACCTCTCAAAGCATGGTTTTTACTGATAAAACTAAATAAGTTTTTAGAATGAACGGACGCTCCGAACATAATGCATTGGAAGGCGAAAGTGAAGCTCAAAAGAAAAAAAACAAGCAACTAGGGAGCTAATCAATCAACTCCCTAGTTGCTTGCTTCGTTTCAAATCGTAGTACGAAAAACGAATGTTAAGGCTCGACGCCCCATTGCAATGCGTTGTTGATATATGCGGTCACCTTACTGTTTTCTACAAAGTTAGTCGCAGTAGGATGGAAGGAATAATCATTGCTTTGACTGTAATTCGTCCAATCCTGTTTTGAGAAACGAATTTGCAGCTCGATGCTTTCATTCGGTGCTATAGTCTCAGTTGTGCTAGTAAAGCTAATATTGAGATACGTATCCGCGTTCGGCTTGCCCGCAGACAAGGTGTGGAAGCTACCTTGAACATTAGCACTTCCAACATGGGACCAATCGCAGAAGAAGCTTTGCTGCTGAGCGCCATCAGCCGTAAAGTAGTAGCGCATGCTGACATCGGAGAGTGCAATTGTACTGCTTCCTGTATTCGTTAGACGGATACGTGGATTAATGGAGACAGTATCAGTGCTCAAACCACCATTGTACATTTCTACTTTAAGTTCTCCAGTCTCGCCTGGTTCAGGTGCTGTTGAATCCTGAATTGTCAGAAGGAGGGTAGGAGAAGTGCCTGCGCTAAACTGAAATGACAGCGAAGTATTGCCTAGAGGCAAGCTGGCTAAGTAAGCTTTCGATAACGTAACTGTTGCTCCACTTACGCTGTAGTCCGTTCCGGCTATAAGTGTGTAGCTGCCATTGCTAATGCTTTGCAGTGTATTGCCATTCAATACCATCGTTACATCAATATCAGCCTGCAGTTCCAGCTTTTTATCGAAGCTTGCAGTAATTGGAGTAAGCGTAGAAGATTGAACGGGATCTGGTCCACCCGGTTGTTCCGAACCTACTGGATCGGCAAACAGAATGCCTCGACCGTTAGTGCCAAGATAAACTCTACCGTAAATGCGAGGATCACCGGTAATCGTTGCATTAGGGACACCATATTGATGCTGGTCATCATTGATTCTTACCCATGAAGCACCTGCATCATCTGAGCGATAAATCCCACGCTCATTGTCAATTTTGGCAGCGATGTATAGGGCCATATAGGTTTGTCCGGGTGCTGCCTTACCGAAGCCAACGGTATCGGCTTCTTGGACATTGGCAAGCTTTGAAAAGCTTTGACCTGAGTCGGTGGAATGCCATAATCCATACACTCCCTCGTCGTTGCCTCCAGCAAGCCAGATATCACCTTCACGTCCAGGCATCGCTTTAAAGTTCAGCGAGCCTTCTGTTGGCAATCCTGTTGCGGCGGTTTGCGTAAAGCTTGCACCACCGTTGGTACTAACATAGAACGCCCCATCAATTGAAGCATAAAATTTATCTGGATTCACACGGTCCGAGCGAACTTGAGCTCCAGCAGGTACCCCGGTACTTGCCGCCCAGCTGTTCCCACCAGAATGAGAATAATAAACACCTACATCCTGCGTGCTCCACACAATAGAGTTGCCGTCCGCCGATACAGCGACATTCCCTCCGCCTGCTGTGCCAGCAGGCTCACTATTAGCTTTATTCCAATTAGCTGCGCTATCGTAGGAAATACCGATCGACTTAGCATTAGTATCTGCAGCATAGTCAGCAGTACCTACACGAGCAAAGAAATTCGGATTTAACTCGGCAAAGTCAATGCTTAACGAGCTGTTCGGATTTGTCATCATTTTGGACGGTGAAGTGAGTAAATCATCATGTCTAAATCCTGTAACATCATACATCGCGCTAACGAGAGGTGGACCAGTAGGAGGGCTGACCAAATCCTGTACAGCAGTTTCCTCAATGCCTTGGGCCATGACCTCTAACGTAATCTTCTGATTATTGTCCCACGCCATTAAATTTTTTGTGCCATAGATGGTAGCTCCAGTACCATACATCATACGATCGGAATCAAAGGGATCGATCTGTAAATCGCCAATCATCCAACCAACCTTAGGTGATACTTCAGGGATAGATGGGTTTTGCTCAAAGTCGAGCCATGGAGCAGCAGAGATGTCATGCGTGTAGCGAAGGCTGCGATTCGGGTAGCCATCCCAATCCCATATGCGAGTCCAGCTGGCACCGCCGTCTGTGCTGCGGAAAATAATCGCATCTGGCCACCAAGAGTTGAGGGAAGCAACCATAAGCGTATTCGGCTGCTGCTTGTCCACTGAAAGACCGCCATAGCCGAAGTAATTGTCCACATCAGGCACTGGGCTTACATTTGTCCATGTTCCCGTACTTGTGTCGAGCTTCCAGACTTCGCCTTTCGTACCGTCGTATGGACCGATGCCATCACTATACGAGATGTAGAGCTGTCCTGTGGAAGACAGCACCCCGTGATGAGGCAAATAACCGCTTGGCTGACCAGAAACGGCTTGCCAAGTTGCGCCGCCGTCTGTACTGCGATATACGCTTTCAGATACATCAGCTACGCCTACATAGATCGTTTGTGTAGCATTGCCGGACGTTCCCGTTGTAGGATCAAATGTAATCCAGGCTAGTCCCATAATATCGTTCTGATATTCATTGGAAGGGTCCTGAACATAAGTGCCAGGATTAGGGAAGCTGGTTACCTTCGACCAAGTGGCGCCGTAGTCTGTGCTTTTCCATAAACCGTTGCCGCTGCGCGCACCGAAATACAGAATAGAATTGTCATTCGGGTCGACTTGCAGACGTTCTCCCATTGAACGCCCTGGCATATTTCCGCCAACCTTGAAAGGAAGCTCCGTTTCTTGCCACGAATCTCCTCTATCCGTTGAACGGAGAATATATCCGTTGTTCGGGTCCCAACTGTTCGTATACGTTCCAACAGCGGCATAGACACGATCTGGATCTACAGGGTCGGCTGCCATCGCATCAACGCCTAATTTTCCCCAGTCATCCCAGCCTACAAAATCAAGCAGTGGTACCCAAGTTTCGTTAGTGGCATTCCAACGATAAGCTCCACCGATATCCGTTCTTGCATATATTAAGTCTTGTTCGCTTTGACTGAAAATAATTCCCGGAATAAAGCCTCCACCGCCATTTGTAACAACATTTTGCCAATGATATGGCTCGCTTGAAGCAGCATTTGCTGTGTTTGGCGCAACGATTGTAAAGCATGAACATAATAAAGCAGCTACGAGTAGAAAGATCAGTTTGCGATAAGCATTGGATACCATAAACTATTCCTCCTAAATTTTTTTTTTTCGTATGCTGCAAATGCTTCTTGGTGTGCTGATTCACCTCCTTGTTAAAGTATAGTTAAATACAATGTAACCGTATACAATCCGCTGTGAAATATAGAGAATGATGACAGAATATGAAGGACAAAGTGGAGTAAATGATACGTAGTAAATAAGCAACATGTGAAGGAAATACAAGACCTACGGCTTGGACAATAATCGATGAGGCTGCCGGCAGTTTTGCTGCTAACAGTGGATGAAGAAACGCGATGAAAGTGAATGGATTAATTATATAAAAATACCATAATTAGGATGTCTGGATGTGCTTAAATAGTAACTAGTATCGTGTAATTTGTCAATAGTTGGTATTAAGGAAATACTAAATTGCACATACCAAGGGTGGGGGGATTATCGTTTGTGTCAAATATATTTGGGATTATGGAAAACGCCTTACGGCGTAGTTGCATGCTGTTAAAAGCACGCAACGATATGAAACTATTGGATCTATCGAAAAACATGAAGCGGCAAGATGCCATTGCTATGACCTGTTGAGAAAAACAACCTCACTGCAACAAAAACTCATGTTAGGTTAAGTCAGCTTGCCCTTGCGCTGCTCCAAAATTTGCGGTATATGCAGCTCGCGCAGTACCGGAATAATTTCCTGCACACTGCTGCGATTGAATTTTTTCAGGATGCTGTTAATTTGTGACTTTAATGTAGATGGCTCAACATGCCGCAGCTTGCATATTTCTTGACGTGTATAGTCTTTAAGCAGCAATTCCAGCACCTCAAGCTCCGTTGGCGTAAGCTTTGTCAGGATGAAAAAATTATGGAGCAGGCTGTCCTCTGACTTTTTTATCCGCTGAAATTCCCTTGTAATTTTCCCGGCAATATTGGCATGCAGCGCAGGCTGGTTATGATAAGCGTCTTTGATTGCTTGCACAATCGCTTCCGCTGGCATATTTTTCAATAAGTAATTGGTCGCGCCTAGTTCAAATGCGCGAAATACTGTGTCATCTGTTTCACATACTGTCAGCATTACTATTTTAATATCCGGCATATAATTTAAAATTTCTGAAGTTGCTCGCAAGCCGGCCTGCTTATCTTCAAGTTCCACATCCATCAATATGATATCAGGCTTTTGCAGCGCAGCCAGCATCGTGCCTTCATAACCGCTGGAAGCATGCCCAACATACTCAAGCTCTTTATCCTTGCATAATATCATCTGATAGCGCTTGGCGATTAAGTGATCGTCTTCAACGATCAGTACTTTAATGTTTTTTTGTTGTTCCATCCAACATCCTCCTTCAGTTCCATTAACGAAAGCAGTGGTAAGACAATATGAAACGCACTGCCTTCTCCTAGCTGACTGTCAACATGAATTTTGCCGCCATGATTGATAATAATGGTATGGGTAATCGATAAGCCCATGCCCCAGTTCGTCGCCGTTGGTTTGGAGGAATAAAAAGGCTGGAAAATTTGCGACATTTGCTCCCGGCTCATCCCTTTTCCGTTATCCCGAACGACTAGCTCAACCCATTTATTTTTTACATGCACCTCTATCGCAATCTGCTTCTGTTTTTCTGGAACAAACTCAAGAGCGTCAACGGCGTTAGCCAGCAAATTTTGCAGTGCTTGGGTTAAGTAGTAGCCGTCCGCCATCACATATACTTGCTTTGGCAGCTTGTTATATTGAAGCTGGACTCCTTTTAGCTCTACTTTCATCTCCTGCAGCAGCTGCTCCAACAGCTCATTAAGCAACAGCGGCTTAAGCTCGATTTTTGATTTTAAATTTTTTTGATGAATCGCATCCAAACGCTCGTACACATTGCGACAGCGCTGCTCAATCACTTTAATTTCCTCTACTAGCTGGGGCGAGCCTTCGCTCATATATTCAATAAATTCGGTTTGCGCCATAATAGCGAGTAACTCATTTTTCATATAGTGGCTAAATACGCGCGATGTAAGCAAGGCAGAATCGATATTGTGGGAAATAACCGCTTCCTGATTTTTAATACTGTTTTGAATGCGGGCATATTTATAAATGCTGTATAAGCTAATTAGCAAGCATATGCCCGCAATGTAAGGCAGCATATTATAAATTGACGGTGTCCCTACTAAATTTATCGGCTTGTATCGTACGAAATGCGCCGCTTTTGACACCTTCACCAATATGTCCGGCGCCCAGTAGTTCATATATAAATACGTAACTTGCACCGATAAATATGAAATTATAATCATCACAATCGTACTGCGAATTTGACGTACTTTAGGCGCATCGATCCATGCATAAAGCAGCAAGGCGCTACCTGCTGTAATGTAGCCGATATTCATGCACAATGTTACGGTGTGAATGCTGTCGTACAGCTTCAGAAACGCTTGCGAGCTCATATAGCTCGGATAAAGCTTATAGTATAGCTGCGTGTATACGACCGGATCATAAAGGATAAGCTGCAAAACTGGCGGTACTGCCAGCAGACTCAGCAGCAGCGAGCCACGTCGCTTGTTCTGCAAAGAAAAAGAAAAGAAAAGCGCCGCACATACTCCAGTATATAAAAACAGCAGCGTGAACACATTAAAAATGCGAATGAGCACAAGCCGCGATAAAGGCAAAAACATCAGCTTATTCTGCAATGACTTGCTGATGCCAAAATAGTCGTACAGCTTATTATAGTAGTAAGCATCCTTTGCCATATAAATGATGATGCAGCTTACAACAATAAGATACGAAAAACCCATCAGCAGCATAAATAATGTCGCCTTTGTATATTTACGCTGGGCCAAATAAAAGATGGAAATTGCAATGAACAATATGAATACGAAAAAAATAAACATTGCCCGCCATCCCCTCACATAAATTACGTTCCAATCAGCACACCGAATAAATATATCCATGTTATGTAACAACGAATGTATTGTAAAGGTTGAAGTTTTATCCACCCTTTTCTGTTACAAGCTCGTTTCCAATCAGCATACATGGCGAGCTGTAAACTAGATTCAATGATACGCCATAAGCTTGATCAATGAGTAAAAGCTTTGGTCACGTCCTTTTTTTGCTGTCTTCATAGCTCTATGGTACACCTATTTCATCGTTCTATGCTATGAAGAAAGTTCAACCTTACGCGAGTTCATATTTGCGATTAAGATAAGGGCAAGACATTCAAGGAGGGGTTCACGTGAATACAAAACGTTTCATTGGTCTAGCCGCTGCAGCAGCATTAACGTTTACAATAGTTGGCTGCAACTCAAGTAATGCAAATACAAACAGCAGCAGCAACGACGAAAAGATTACGCTGCAATATTATACTTGGACAGATGAAGAAGACTACATGAAGAAAATTGTGGAAGCGTTTAATGCGCAAAACAGCAGCATTGAAGTTAAGCTAAACACCATTAGCAACGATGCCAACGAATACAACACCAAGATGATGACTAACCTGACAGGCGGCACACAAGTTGACATTTACAGCATTAACGGAACGGCGAGCCTCGGCTTGTATTCCTCAAAACATCAGCTTGTTGATCTTGGAGAGTCGATTAAAGCGGCTAACCTTGATGTAGGCGCATATGGTCCAAGCTATCAGGATATTATTGAAGTGCTAACAGACGGAACTTACTATGCGCTTCCTTATCGTACTTCGCAATATGCGCTGTTCTATAACAAAAAGCTGTTCGATGAAGCTAACATTCCATATCCAGAGCAAATGACATGGAACGAATACGCTGAGCTTGCCAAGCAGCTTACGAAGGGCGAAGGAGCGGACAAGCAATGGGGCGGTTATTATGCAGATTGGATGATCGCACCGCTTGGTGCTTTGCAGACCGGCACAACAATTTTGGATGATGATCTTAGTGAAGTTGGTAAGTGGATGGATTATGTAAGCAAGCTGTTTTATGAAGACCAATCTCATATGAGCTATAAGCAAATGAAAGCTGAAAGCATTGATTGGATTAAGCAGTTTGAAAGCGGCAATATCGCAATGCTTGTTAACGGTGAATGGACAATTAATATGCTGAAAGGCGATATTGCCAGCGGAAAAACTGATATCGAATTCGACATGGCCCCACTGCCATTGCCAGAAGGTGTGTCTGATCAAATCACAGTCGGCGGTGTAAGTACATTTGTCGGCATTAATCCGAAGAGCAAGAATACAGATGCAGCTTTTGAATTTGTACAGTTTCTAGCTGGTGAGCAAGGTGGTAATACGATCGCCGAATCCAGCGTGCTACCTGCATACTCCAGTGACAGCACAAAAGCAGCGTTTTTGAAAGCAACGGAAATTAGCGGCAGCGGTTATTTCTTCGAAGCTAATACGGTCGTAGAAAATCAGCCAATTGCTCAAATTGATGAAATCAATCGTGTCTATAGCGAGGAATTGGATCTGTTTCAATTCCAGGAGCAGGATTCTGCAACTGCGATCAGTAATTTTGCCAAGCAGCGCGACTCCTTGCTTAAGTAATGGCTAGATGCGCCAAAGTATAGCGGCAATATTGCACAACAGCAGACGGCTTCCGCTTCTCCGCAGGTGGAAGCCCGCTCTACTCTTTCACCAGCATTAACAAAGGAGGCGGCATGCATATGCGAAGCAAACAGAAGCTGGGCTACAAGTCATATATGGCTGGAACGCTGTTTTTGCTGCCGGCATTTATTCTATTCTGTATTTTTATTTTGTACCCGCTGCTGTATGGACTTTATATCAGCTTTACAGACTACGGCGGCTTTAATCTAAAGCCTGACTTTGTCGGTTTGGACAATTACAAAAGGCTGTTTAGCGATCAATATTTCGCTATTTCCTTAAAAAACAATCTCATTTATACGTTATTATTCGTGCCATTAACGATTATTGCGTCGTTATTGTCGGCAGTAGCGTTAAACAACATTTTGCATTTGAAAAAATATATGCGCATGGCGTTTTACTTTCCACAAATTACTTCGATGGTTTCAATTGCCATTGTATGGGGACTACTGCTTAATCCGACCTCAGGTCCGATCAACCATATGCTTAAAGCAATCGGTATCAGCAACCCGCCAGAATGGCTTATGTCTTCTGATTGGGCGCTAATTGCGGTCGTAATCGTTGCCGTATGGAAAAGCTTTGGCTACTATATGATTATTTTGCTGGCGGGTCTGCAAGGCATTCCGAATTATTTGTACGAATCAGCAGAGCTGGACGGGGCAAACAAAATCAAGCAATTTTTCTACATTACATTGCCTTCGCTATCGCCAACACTGTTTATCGTTGTAGTATTGACGATTATTGGCTCATTCCAGGTGTTCGATCTTGTTTCCGTCATGACAGACGGCGGACCTGGACGCTCTACCAATGTGCTAGTATTTAGAATTTACCAGGAAGCATTTTTGAACTATCGCATGGGTTATGCGTCTGCGATGTCGATCGTGCTGTTCCTGCTCATTATGATTATCTCATTTATTCAATTTAGACTTGAAAAGAAATGGGTTACTTACTAGGAAGGGAGGGCTCAGGATGAATGCAAGCAAAGGCTTAAACAGCAAATCTTTTGGCTACTATAGTTTGCTCGCTGTGCTAATCATCTTCTCGATTGCTACGTTATTCCCGTTTCTTTGGATGATATCGGCATCGCTGCGTACGGACGTGGATATTTTCCGCAATCCGATGAACTGGATTCCGCAAACCTTTTATTTGGACAGCTACAAGCAAGTATGGACGATCATTCCGTTTGCCCAATATTTTTTGAATACGATTAAGCTGACGCTCGTTATTACAGTGCTGCAAGTGATTATCTGCTCAATGTCGGCTTACGCATTTGCCAAGCTTAAAGTACCGTTCAAAAATGGGATCTTTATGCTGTTTATCGCCAGCATGATGATGCCATGGCAGTCAATTATGGTGCCGCAGTTTACAATCGTGAGCAATCTTGGACTGTACAATACGCATACGGGCTATGTGCTTATTCAATTGTTCAGTGCGTTCGGTATCTTTTTAATGCGGCAATTTTTTATGAGTTTGCCTAACGAGTTGAATGAAGCGGCGCGTGTCGATGGCTTAAACGAATGGCAAATTTTTTGGAAAATTATAATGCCACTCTCGGTGCCAGGCTTGTCGACTCTTATAATTTTCACCTTTGTTTATATGTGGAACGATTATTTGGCGCCGCTCATTTATTTGAACAGCGACTCGCTTAAAACCATTCAGCTTGGTTTGCAGGCCTTCAAAAGTCAATTCACGATGGATTATGGCTTGTTGATGGCTGGTACAGTAATTGCAACAATTCCGATGATTATTATTTTCCTCATCGGCGAGCGCTTCTTTATTCAAGGCGTTGCGACGACAGGGATGAAAAACTAAAGAAATGGAGCTATAAACATGACAATTCATTTAGATAAATTTGTACAAGTAAGCGGTCAGGACTTTACTGTAAATGGCGAAAAGATCTTTTTTCGCGGTTTCGGACTTGGCTCGTGGATGAACCTTGAGCATTTTATGATCGGGCTGCCTGGTACGGATACGATGATAAAAAAAGCGTTCAGTGAGGTTTACGGTGAAGAACGTGCTAATCAATTTTTTCATCGCTTCTTGCTGGAATTCGTAGATGAGGAAGACTTTAAGTTTTTGAAATCGATCGGTGTCAACTCGCTGCGCATTCCGTTCAACTATAAATATTTTATCGATGATCAAAACCCGTTTGAATACAAGCAAGAAGGCTTTGTCTATCTTGATCATATCGTTAAGTTATGTGAAAAATATGAAATTTACGGCATTCTCGATATGCACTCTGTCCCAGGTGGGCAAAATCCGGATTGGCATTGCGATACGTATTCAGGCTTGCCGCTGTTCTGGGAATATCGTGCGCTGCGTGATACAGTAATCGGCTTATGGGGGCATATCGCGAACTACTATAAGGATCAACCGTGGATTGCCGCTTATGATATTGTTAATGAGCCATCGCTTGTTACTGATGCTAAGGTATTTAACGAGTTTTATGAGCAGGTTATTGCAGAGATTCGCAAGTACGATCCGCATCATATTATTTTCATAGAAGGGAACGCATTTACGACTGATTTTAGCATGCTTGATCCGATTGATGATCCGCAAATTGCTTATGAATTTCATTTCTACCCATTCGTCAAGGAGCCAGCGGTACTGACGCAAGAAATGCCGCGCGAGCGTAGAATTGAAATTTTTACTGAAGCGTTCGAAGAGCTTGTCAGCATTCGTGAAAAATATAAGCGTCCGCTATGGTGTGGCGAGCTAGGCTTGGTATTCGAGCAAGTGCAGATCGATTTCCAAATGACAATTATTGAAGATATGCTGAACCTGTGCGAGCAGCACGATGTATCGTGGGCACTGTGGACATATAAGGATGCTGCGGTAATGGGCATCGTACATCCGAAGGAAGAAACACCGTGGAGACAGCTTACTGAGGAAATTAAAGTGGTATGGAATCAGCATAAGGAGCAGGAAAAAGGCGAAGCGCTTGTTGATTACATGGCAAGCACCTATTTCAAGCCGATTACAGCTGAAGAGCGCTACCCACTGCAATTCCGCATGAGAACCATTATGCAGGTCATTTGCGTGGAGCAAAACTTGAAGCCTTTCTTGAAAAAACGCTCCTTTGAAGAAATGTACGAGCTGCCAGCTTCCTTCCACTGGGAAAATTGCGAACACTGGTCTGAACTGGAGCAATTGATCTTGAAATATACACAGGGCTAGGATTCATTAGACATACGTTATCATTTATCAAAAGAAGCCTCATTCTGAGCAATTGGAAGCAAGCAGCCTCCATGCTCGGGAGCAGGCTTCTTTTGCTATTTAACCATTGCGCTTATATTGCGCAGGAGTCATGCCTGTCAGCGCTTTGAATTTGCGATGAAAGTGAGTTATGCTGCCGAACCCGCAATGCTCGGCAATTTCTGCAATGCTCATATGACTTTGCTGGATGAGCTCCTTTGCTCGCATCACTCGCTTAGCTGTCACATAATCGGTAACATTCATGCCGGTTAGTCGTTTAAACACTCTTGAGAAATGCGATGGTGTGACAGCCGCATGACGTGCTAATGCTGAAAGACTTAAATCAGCTTCAGGATGTGCATCAGCGTAGGAGAGCACATCTGCCATCCATTCCGGCAAGGTGGCAATCGAATGTCTCGCTTGCTGTAAGTCCGATGCATTCGCATCATATCTGCCAAGCAGCAGCAGGATCTGCTGAACATGCAGCCTGATGGCTTGTCTATAGCCTACCTTTGCCTCACAGTACTCACGATGAAGCTGTTCTAGTATTTCTATAATTTGCTCTTGTACCTCTTCTGGAAGTGATAGGCGGTAGCTTTGATTGCGTTTAGCAGCTTCAAAGGGTTGCAGATAAGAAAAGGCGTCTCCGAGCGTCATCGCATGTACGAAAGCAGCACTAAAAAACAGCGCTGTAGCACGCTTTGGATCTTCCTCAAGCGGGAATGAACGATGCAGCGTATTGCCAGGTATTAAGAAAATATCGCCTGGCTTGGCATCGTAAAACATATGATCAATAAAAAATGTCCCACGTCCGGAATAAACATACACAAATTCATACCAATCATGGACATGGTCAGGTAGCTCATTCTGTGCGCTTTTAGCATCTCGGTATACATATTCAAAGGGAAATTCGGCATCGAACTGAAATCGTTTGCGATAAGGATTCATAGACACCTCGAACTATAGTCGTAGTTTACTATAGTTTATCAAAAGATCATTAAAGATCAATATTGAGTACAAATAAGATCAAATCAGCTATTTATTGAATCATATTTGTTATCTATAATTAAGGGAATAAAGGGACACTACCTCACGTAAAGGAGATGGATTCCATGGTTATCGAACAGTTGAATCAACACGCTTTAAGAGAAGAGCAGCGATCTGCATATGAGAAGATGTCAGAGGCCCCTGTTACCGTACTGCAAATAGGAGAGGGGAATTTCTTACGAGGCTTTTTTGATTGGATGATCCATGAAAGTCGCAAGCAGGGATTGTTTCAAGGTAATATCGCTGTCGTACAGCCGCGTCCAACCGGTAAGCCGAAAATCGAAGCATTGGCAAGTCAAGATGGACTATATACGCTTGTGACACGTGGACTTGAGGACGGAATCGCTGTAGAGCGTGCCGAAGTGATGAATGTATTCTCTAACGTATTCGATCCTTATTCCGATTGGAAACGGTTTCTATCGCTTGCTGAGCTGCCTGAATTAAGATTCATCGTATCGAACACGACGGAAGCGGGACTGGCTTATCAGCCAGAGGTATGGTCAGAGAGTGAACCAATTGCATCCTACCCAGGCAAGCTAACACGATTTTTATACCACAGGTACGAGACATTTAACGGAGCTGCTGATCGTGGCTTGATCTGCTTGCCATGTGAGCTGCTTGAGCGCAATGGCGATACATTGCGTGATTGCATCCTCAAATATTGTGAAGATTGGCAGTTGCCAGAAGCATTCAAGCAATGGGTATTGGACCATAATTACTTTTTGAATTCATTAGTCGATCGAATTGTCACTGGCTATCCAAAGCAGGAGCAGGCTGAGACTTGGTTCAAGGAATGGGGCTATCGAGATCCGATGCTGACAACTGCAGAGCCGTACCATCTATGGGCGATCGAAGCTGATGAGAGCTTGGCGAAGGAGCTGCCGCTGCATAATGCAGGTCTTAATGTGCTGTGGGTAGAAGATCTAAAGCCGTATCAGCAGCGAAAGGTGAGCATACTGAACGGTGCGCACACATTTATGGCGCTGTATGGTTTATTGCAGGGCTTAGAAGAAGTTCGAGTGACGATGGAGCATGGACATACGCGCAAGCTCATCCAGCAAACGATTGAGCAAGAGATTATTCCGACGCTTCCTTATGATGCTGAAGACTTGAAGCAATATGCTGGGCAGGTGTATGAACGGTTTTTGAATCCGTTTATTCAGCATCGATTAACGGATATTGCCATGAACAGCTTAAGTAAATTCAAAACGAGACTGTTCCCGGCTATTCACTTTTACTTGGAAAAGGAAGGCAAGCTTCCAGAAGGGCTGGCAACAGCTTTTACAGCATTGCTTCGATTCTATCAAATTAAAAAGAGCGATACTGGCTACGAAGGAAAAACATTCGCTGGAGATTCCTATGTGCTTCGCGATGATCTCTCCTTATTAGAGCGTAAAGAGCAGATATGGAGCACTTACCTAGAGACAAGAACAGCCTCAGCGCTGCAGCAGGCGGTTGAAGAGATATTGGAGCTTGAAGGGTTATGGGGAATGAACGTGAACAAACTCTATCCACAATTAGCCGATCAGCTAGTAGCGATTCTACTACGATGGGAGGAATATAAGGGATGAATGAATGGGTAAAGCTTCATGATAAGGACAGTGTCGTCATTGCTCTTCGTGCCTTTACGAAAGGTGAAAAGCTAACGCTGGACAGTGGACGCTCATTACAACTGCTCGATGATGTTCCTTTTGGTCATAAGATTGCGCTGCATTCGATTGCTGCAGGAGAGCATGTGCTCAAATTCGGTTATTCCATCGGAGTTGCCTCGACTTCGATTGAAGCTGGAGCATGGGTTCATACGCATAATATGGGCACAGGCTTAAGCGGAATTCTTAGCTATGAATATGAACCGAATCTAGCTGCGCTGGAGCAGGCTGTAGCAATTCAATCGCAAGGCAAGACGGAAGAACGTACATTTATGGGATACGTTCGCGAGGATGGCGAGGTGGGTATTCGCAATGAGATATGGATTATTAATACGGTAGGCTGTATTAATAAAACATGTGAGATCGTAGCTCGTCAAGCTTCCACTTTATATGCAGGGCGAGTGGATGGTGTTTATCATTACGCTCATCCTTATGGCTGCTCGCAGCTAGGAGATGACTTGACCTATACGCAGAAGCTGCTCGCTGCTCTTGTTGCTCATCCGAATGCTGCTGGCATTCTTGTCATCGGACTGGGCTGCGAAAACAATCAGATTGAATTGTTCCAGCAAGTCATCGGTGACTACGACCCTAAGCGCATCAAATTCGTGAAGGCGCAGCAGGCTGAGGATGAGATCGAGGAATCGTTGGAGCTGATTGATGAGCTGGTGGAATATGCAGAAAGATTTAAACGTCAGCCTGTTCCAGTATCACGCTTAAAGCTTGGTTTGAAATGCGGTGGATCGGACGGCTTGTCCGGCATTACAGCCAACCCGCTAGCAGGTGTAATGGCTGATCGATTAATAGCAGCAGGCGGCTCAGCGATATTAACCGAGGTTCCTGAGATGTTCGGTGCAGAACAAATTTTGATGGAGCGAGCTGCTAGTGAAGAGGTGTTCCATGGTGTTGTACAGCTAATTAATGGCTTCAAGGAATACTTTATTCGCCACGGTCAGGAGATCTATGAGAATCCTTCGCCTGGCAATAAAGCAGGTGGTATTACAACTTTAGAGGAAAAATCACTAGGTTGTACACAAAAGGGTGGCCATGCCATCGTCACCGATGTGATCAACTACGGTGAAAGAGTCCAACAGCGAGGATTAACTTTGCTGGAGGCACCCGGTAATGATCTTGTATCGGTTACAGCATTAAGTGCAGCAGGCGCTCATATCGTCTTATTTACGACTGGCAGAGGAACCCCATTCGGCGGCCCAGTACCAACAGTGAAAATTGCTACAAACAGTGCATTAGCAGAGCGGAAAAAGAACTGGATTGACTTTAATGCAGGGCGTTTGCTTGATGATCGTACGATGGAGCAACTAAGCGATGATCTGTGGGAGCAGCTTATTGCCATTGCATCGGGTGAAGCTACAACGCATAATGAGCGGAACGGCTTTAAGGAAATCGCGATCTTCAAGGATGGCGTAACGCTGTAGCTGGACCTATGTGTGGATAAGAAACAAGATTGAGGCTGGGACAAAAGCAAACTCCAACAGGAAAGTCCCGGATGCTTTACCAATGTAAAGCGTTCGGGACTTGAATTTTAACTGCAAAAACGATAATATTTGTCGACCGGGAACAAGTTGAAGTTTTAAACATTCCTGTAGGGGCTAATTTTTAGCCTTGTACAAAAACAGGAGCGCCTCGTATGATAGGGGTGTGACGGGTCAAAGCCC
>Ga0160467_100204_pt1 | contig 77236 bp, 59 predicted proteins | sample HID1972I_E11MG_FD_108221 | JGI IMG/M metagenome (GOLD analysis project Ga0160467, IMG submission 108221) | Enriched pill bug-associated microbial communities from UW Madison campus, WI, USA - HID1972I_E11 MG | ecosystem: Host-associated > Arthropoda: Insects > Digestive system > Unclassified ... | reverse complement strand
CTATCCGATTCAAATGATTCCGCCAAGATCTGATACTGAGGCTTACCTGTTTTAATCTTTATCACGATGGGATCAGATTGTACTTCACCAACGCTAACAGCTTTTAACTCGACATCATATTCACCAATTTTAGCAAATCCTTCTACCTTTAAATGATTATCGTAAACACTCGATTTGGCGACCATTGTACGGCCATTGTCTAAGGTGTAAGTGGCCTGAACATAACGCAAATCAACATTATCGGGCATATCATAGGCTATAATAGCACCACCAGCTGCTTCTTCAAAACTTATATTTGTTAATTTATCTGGTTTTGCTCCTTCCCTTGCGAATTGAATGCCACTATCTTCTTTACAGCTAATGATGGTAAAGGTTATCATTAAACACAACCAAACATTAAAGTGACTACTGAATTTTTTAATATTTTTCATAATGATTTTTTCGTTTTTATTTCACTTACCATCCTGCACTTTGAACAAGATTTGGATTTCTGCGTCTTTCATTTAAACTAATCGGCCAAAAATAATCTCTATCCATAAATGATCTTGTGTAAAGCACAGTAGGTCTGTAAAAAGAGCTTTCGGCAGACTGATTTATATCCCAACCTAATATGGGCGTATTTAATTCTTTCACCGCATCTTTCCATCTCCTTAAATCCCAAAAACGAATCCCTTCTAATGCAAATTCGCTTGTGCGTTCACTTTTAATAATTTCTCTTAAACCTTCTTTAGTGGTTGGTTTAGATGGATTAACCGAATAGTTAAGCCAGGAGTCCACGACACCGCCTAAACCGGTTCTTTCTCTAACCAGATCAATATAGCTGTAGGCTTCTTGCGTTGGTCCATTAACTTCATTGAGCGCTTCAGCATAGTATAAATAAAGATTTGCTAAACGCATCACAGGATATCCAAATAATCGAGCCGTAAAACCATTGCTCGCAGCTACTGTATTTTGATAGTTATAATGTTTTTTAGAAGCGAAACCTGTCCAATTATAATTTGTTGGATCTACTTTACCAGATGCCCCTGCATATTTCAAATCTATATTATAAGCATTCGCATCCGAACCTGCTTGATTTACAAATAAACGACCTGCGTCGAATACTAACGATGCGTAAAATCTATTTTCACGATCTAGTTGTAATCTTGAAGTTGTCTTTCCAGCTACGAGATCATAGCGATATCCATCCGTACTAGGTACCGTAACTAAATCAAATCTCGAATTATAGGGATATGAAATGTCTTCATCAATTGGAACACCATTTTTCGAGTAAAATTTCTCCACAAGATTTAAAGTCACAGACATATAGCCCGATAGACTTGAGCTTGTTGCATTAGCCGTAAAACGAGGCACCATAAAAGCTCCTTGGTATGCTGCTGATGCAGTAGATCGGGAATCGAGCCAGAGGATCTCTTTATTATTGGAAGATTCACTAAATGCTTCCCTTGTGTTCATTTGGTATTTTGTACTTGTCTGTGGCGTAAAACTCCCAACGGAATTCCAGGTATGCAATTGCTTGCCCAATGCATGTGCAAACTCAATAGCTTCTTTACAAGCCACCGATGCCTTTTGCCACTTTTCTACGGAATAGGTTTTATTAAATAATTCTTTGCCGTCATTATTTCGTAAGGACGCTTCTATTCCATTATTTCCATTAAACAATGGACTAGCGGCATATATCAAAATTTCAGCTTTCATCGCTTTTGCAACGAGCTTTGTAATCCTTCCTGTCTCCTGATTAACAGCAGTAACGTCGTCCATCAAATAATCCATGTCACCGTCAATCGTCCCAATAATATAGTCAAAACATTCTTCAGCACTGCTCCTTGGTATCTGGGAATTGCCGGGAGGATCATAGATTGGAATATTTTTGTCCATGATCGGAATAGGACCATACTGCCTTAACAATAAAAAATGATAATAAGCTTTCAAAAATTTTACTTCAGCAGCCCATTGCAGTTTTTCAGCATCGGTCATATCAGGTACTTTTTGAATATTTTCTAAAAATGTATTGCAGTTTGTGATACCAATCCAGAGACCAGTGGATCCATTATTACCATCCCATGCGTTCATTAACGGGTTATCTGAATTTTGATTACCCAAGGCTATTTTCCAATTGTTATAGGAATTATAAGTGGATTGAGAACTTAACCAAAACTCATCTCCTGCCAAAATACCCGTATTAGCTGTAACAGAAGAATTTAGGGGCAATGAATTGTAGCAGGTCACTAAATAACGTTCAGCCATGGTACGCATAGCAAAGGCTTGATCGAGTACAGGAGCATTATCAGGGACGACATCCAAAAATTTATTACAGGATGTTGCCATCCCGAGCAGCATACCCAGTCCAAGAATACTTATCTTAAAATTATTTTTCATGATCATTATAGATTTGCATTTATACCAATATTGAAAACTTTTTGCAACGGATAATTGAGTGCATTTCCGCCCATCTCGGGATCCCATAATTTAAATGCGCTAAAGGTTAATAGATTGGTTGCACTCGCATATATTCGGAAAGATTTAAACTTGAATTTTTGTGTAAATTCTTTATTTAAAGTGTAGCCAAGTTCCAGTTGTTTTAACCGAAAGAAACTGGCATTGCGTAACCAATAAGTACTCGAAACCGTATTATTAGCCATGGGTTGAATACTTAATCGTGGCCATGCGGCATATATATTTTTATTATCTTCGGACCAATGACTGTCGGCCCACTCCTGCAACACCGCATTGGGTGAGTTTATATTACCGAAAGGCGCTATACCTTTGCTAGTTGAAGTATTATCGGCACTGGGGTTAATGAATAATGAAGCTCTACCTACACCACTAAAAAAGAAAGAGAGATCAAGACCCTTATAGCCCGTACTTAAACCAAAACCATAATTAATTTCAGGTGTGGTCGGGTGACCAATAGGCATTCGATCATCATCATTAATGACACCGTCACGATTTACGTCTAAGTACTTAATATCACCACCGCGTACTGTTGAACCAAACTCTTGTTTAGGGCTATTATATACTTCATTATCATCAATAAATAACCTTTCTGCTATATAACCAAAAGTTTGCGCCGCACTCGTACCTACCCGATTTCGATAATCATTTTTGTATTTTGGCTCTTCATAAAATGCATATTCCCCTGTAGCATAAGTAAATGTCCCTCTTCCCTGAAACCACAAATCATTATTTACAGTTTTATTATAAACAAGTTCCCCATCAAATCCACGACTTTTATACTCACCGACATTCGCATATACATTTGCCGTCAATCCATTATTATTCGGTAATGTACGTTGCTGCACAATGTTATCTCTAAATTGTGTGTAGAAATCCCCTGTAAAAGTAATGGCACCATTAAAAAGACCTAAATCTATTCCTAAATTGGTTTGTGTAGAAATTTCCCAACGAATATCCGGATTTGCGTAACGGTTTACCACCACTCCATTAACCGTATATCGAGAGGATTCCGCAGGTGGACCAAAGGTATAACCATTACTACTACTGTTCAAATTAACATCGGATAGATAAAAAAATCGCGTGTCTAAAATCTGATCGTTACCTAATGTACCCCGTGTAAATCTAAATTTAAGGTTACTGACAACTGGTTTCAACGGTTCGAAAAACTTTTCATTAGAAACGCTCCAGGCAGCTCCAAAGGATGGAAAAAATCCCCATCGATATTTAGATGAAAACCTTTCTGATCCATTGTACCCAAATGCGAACTGTACATGATAACGGCTATCATATCCGTAAGTAAAATTACCCGACAAGGAAACATTTCGTGAGGGCAATGTATTAATTAAGGAAATATTATTGTCTACCGGTGTATTGATATTGTCTCGAATCGTATTGATGAGCATACCAAAGAAATTATGCTTCTCAATTGCTTTTGAATATGAAAGTTGATTTTCCATATAAAAAATTGCTGCCTGAGTTCTACTTCCAGGTTTAAAATCTAGATACTCGGTCCCCGTTGTTGGATTTAATTGCTTATAAATTGGTGTGTTACTAACAGGATCAATTCCGATAGGAGTATAATAAAAGGGATTGTAAGTTCTGGATTGCGAAAAATATGAATTTCTTGATATATTAATCAAACCTCTATAATTTAATCCTGGAGTAACGAGCTCGGAAAGATCTTGCTTCAGTTCAAGCTGAACCTGAACATCACTTCTCCTTCTTTCAGAATAACCGCGCATAATTTCAGCATACGGGTTGAGATATTGCCCATCAACTCCTGCATTTCCAAATAGCGGGTGCTTGATGTAAGATTGTGCCGCTCCAACTTCATAAACCGGTAAGAATAATACAGGATTTGCCCTTAAAGCAAGGTTATAAGCTTCTGCTCCGCTGGTGGGTGGCCCTGAGTAATTTTGCAAATTAACAACAGTTCGAATCATCGCTTGCGTACTCTTGGTGAGATTAATGCCAACGTTGCTTCGTAAATTCATAACCTGAAAATTCACATTATTATTGAAATTATTCAGATCATTCATTTTTAATAGACCATTATCATTCGTAAAGTTACCGCTGACATTATAGTTAGCGATCTGACCACCACCAGAAATTCCTAAATTGTAATTTTGTGTAGATGTCGTTTTATTGGTCAATGCATCCAACCAGTCTACCGCTGGATAAAGTAATGGATCTGCCCCGGCCTGTGTTTTTTCTATTTTCTCTTGACCGTATTGCTCTACAGCTAGTGGATCCCTTGTTAACACGGCTTCATTGTTCAATTTCATCCAGGTAACTGGATCCGCTAACTTCAATCTTTGTGTAGGCGTAGAAATTCGATTTTCGGCACGTAAAGCTACTCTTGCAGGACCTTCCTTGCCTGTTTTGGTTGTTACTAAAACGACACCATTGGCACCTCTGGAACCATAAACAGCAGACGCTGTTGCATCACGTAAAATGGAAAAATTTTCGATATCATCTACAGGTATCCTCGCGAGATCATCTGCCGTAACTTCCATATTATCAATCAATATGAGTGGTCTCGCATTTGTTCCAAAAGTACCAACACCTCTAATGAAAAAATCGGCGTTATCCGATCCCGGCTCCCCACTTCTCTGGAAAGAAACAACTCCCGCTACTTTTCCCTGCAGGGCAGCGGTAAGATTGCTGACTGGAGCCCGCAGCTCTTTAGGACTAAGTGAAGCAACTGAACCGATAATATCCTGTTTTCTTTGTCGTTGACCAAATGCCGTAACGACGACTTCATCGACCTGATTCGCTTCGGCTTCTGCCAGTACCACATTGATGCTTGAGGATCCATTCACATTAATTTCCTGAGCTTTATAACCGACCATGGAGAAAACTAAAATTCCTGAGGATGGAACTTTTAAGATATAATTTCCATTGACATCGGTAGATGTTCCGATAGTTGATTTCCCTTTTAATGCAACGGAAACACCTCTCAATATCGTGCCTGTAGAATCTTTAACTACTCCGGTAACTTGAATATCCGCTTGAAATAGTTTGAAATTACTTCGCAACAGTTTTTCAGACTCCTTTGCCTGACTATAATTGATGCTACTGAATAAAATAAGAGGGAAAATAATCGTTTTTGATGTGATCTTAAACAGCGTTGTAAACGGTGATCTTTTTAGGTCATCTTTATCACTAAGATGAAAAAAAAGATTACCATTTTTCTTGTGAAAAACACTCATTTTGTAGTCCTTAAAATTGGTTAATAAATAGATTTATAATTGTTGGTGATGGTTAGAGCACCGAAACAAATATTAAACTACTTAAGGACATTCTGAAAAGTTAAGTCACAGCAAACGATTGCGTTAAACACGAAATCCTTTTCGCAAATTTTTACAAAAAACTACGAAATCCATTGCGTAATTATTACTAAAAAAACTACGAAATCGTTTAAGTAGCAGGGGTAAATAAAGAAGAAAAATCATGTAGAGTCGTAAAAAACCATGCCGTTTTTTTTGATGCTTAACTTCAAGTGTACAACTCATTAACTATTTGGTTTCCGAATTAAAACTGATATATAAAAGCAGCTAGTTCCAATGTGAAATAAATCATCTATCTACCTCACCCCACTAGATTTCATTCAAAAAATCACTTAAAGACTGATCTTTTCCTACTGGTAGTTTTTTACGTAAACGGTACCGGTGTATTTCAACTCCTCTGACCGTAATATTCTGCAACTGCGCGATCTGCTTGGTGGTGAAATTCAATTTCAGATAAGCACAGACTTTAAGATCATTCCGTGATAACCCCTCGTGATTGGATTTCAGCTTATTCAAAAAGCCATCATTCAGTTCATCAAAATGCAGCGCAAACTGATCCCAGTTGGCACTATTTTTCTCCACATCTTTCAGTAAATTGTTGATCCGTTTTAATTCCGAAGCCTCTTCCTCACTCCCTTCTATTTTTGCCAGTTCATCGCGGACTTTGACAAGCGTTCCCGAATTTTCCAACAGCTGCATACTCGCACTGGCCAGTTCTTTCGTCTTCACCAGTACTTCCTGTTCCAGCTTTTCATTATTGAGCTTGACAATTTCCTTTTCGCTCTTTTCGATTTCCAGCTGATGGATGTAGCGGAGCTGTGCCATTTTCTTCTCATACTGAAGCTGTTGCTTTTTCCAGACCTGCTTTTGCACCTTAAAAAAGAGATAGATGCCCAATGCTCCCAATAGAATATAGACGAACTTTGCCCAGATACTCAGATACCACGGGGGTAAAATCGTAAAATCATAGCTAACGGTTTCGGAGATATGATTTAAATTGTTTCGAACCCGAACCTGAAAACGATACTTTCCACTTGGCAGGTTCGTATATGATTTTTCAGAAATATCCGCCCATGTAGACCAATTTTCATCATAACCGACCAATTGATAGCTAAACTCCACATGTTCATGGATACCAAAACTTGGCGACGAAAAAGCGAACTGAAAAGAATTGAATTTGGAGGCCAGCTCCAACCAGTCCGCACGGAGCTGTTCGTAAGCTCCGGTAGCATTTTTGGTGAAATACCCGGCAAATAGAATACTGTCCTGCGCTGATTTTGCCGTTACCTGCGACAATAGCACAAGTGGTTTCCGCGCTTCCTGAATATACTTTTCATAATTGATATGGATGATCCCTTTTTCAGCACCGATATAGATATTATTTTTATCATAGGTATTGATATGATCAAATCCCGACGTATTCATACCTTCAATTTCTGGAAATTTGATAAGCTGATAGCTCTTATTTTTTGCATCAAATTGTGCGACCCCGACGTATTTATCTGTACAGTACCAGATATTGCCCTCTTTATCCTCCTTTAAATAACGGATCGTTAGACCATCGAATGCCTTATAATCAGTTGCCGCTGCAAACACATTTTTGCTATAATCATAGGTATACAGACCCTTTTCTGTGGCAAAAACGATCTGATCCTTAATCTTGAACACAAAATTCTGATAGTCCGAAGGTAAACCATTCTTTTTAGTCAAGAGATCAGCTTGGAAGGAATGACGGTCTGCCGCCAAACGTATGCGATAAATACCACGATAAGGATGTGAAGCCCAAATTGTTTTTTTGTCGTCCAATTCTAAAAAGCGATATGAATCCACAAACCCGCGCAACTGACCCCCGGACTGAAAAATACCGTTTTGATAATTTAACAGCTCTAACCCCTGATAAGTACCCACCAGAGCCTGTTCTACCGGATAAACGGAACTTAACGGCAATACATTCCAGGTGCCTGTGCGATTGGACAGCGGCAGTAAAGCTTGATCCTGAATCTGAAACAATCCTTTATTGTGCCCCAGTAATAAGCGTCCGTTCAGTTCTTCCAGCAACCAGGCTTCGCCACCATCACTTTTCGGAAAAAGTGAAAAAGAACTCAATGAACGGCTCTGATCTTTCAGTCCTTTGCTGATAGGTGCCACATATACCCCGTTGGATGAAGATAAATAAAGCTTATGATCAAAGATCAGCGACGATAGCCCAGTCACCTCATTTTCAAGATTGGGACGCAGATACCGTACCGCAGATCCGTACGAAATCACCGAAATCCCATTATCACTGGCCACCCAGATATTTTTTTGCTGGTCTACAAATACCGCTGAAATATTCTTGTTCACCAAACCTTCCCGAATACCGATGCGTTGAATCGTTTTCCCATCGCGATCTCGGATATGACAGCCCTCTTTTGCATTGCCGACAACAAAGGTGGAGTCGTCGATACGTGCGGCAGATGGCGTATAGCTATCATCCCAGTGCTCCTTATTCAACTGCAATAACACCCTGTCTTTCAATAAATAGTTGTGGTTATTTAAAGTAGATACCACAATCCGATCTTTACCCAACGGAAGCATCGATGCGATTTTCATTTCGCTGTAAGGCAAGCTTGCCAGTACAGGCGACCAATGATTATTACGGTAAACCAATAAGCCGTTTTTTTTATCTTGCGCAAAGAGCGATTCACCCACCTTGCCCATAAAATACCATTCCGCAGCGGCGGGATGTACCGTTATTTTTTGCCCTTTGAGTTCAAAAATGACATTCGTCGCTCTAAAGAAAACAGACTGCCCAAAAGACAGTGTATTCCAGATGTCAGCAAAATTGCGGTATTCTTCCGGAATCAGGGCTTTCAGTGATGTATACGTCAGACCACCCAGCTCGGCTGGTTCGAAGTAACCGAAATCTCCCTGACCGCCCACATAGATCCGATCATGCTGATCAATCCATAACGAACGGATAATGGTATGGTTGGGCAACGCATAAGATTTCCAGTAGCGGCCATCAAAAGTAATCAGCCCTTCACTGTTACCAAAATATAGGATGCCCCTGCTATCCTGTTTAATATCCCAGGTCCGGCTTCCGCCACCATATACGGTTTTATTGTAGTTATTGACTAAGGGTAATCCCAATAAATTCTGTCCGCACAAAGAAATCGGTGCTATAAAAAAAACGAAAAAATAAAGGAATGCGAGATACTTCATATACTGTTTATAAGGGTTGACGTACAATTGACGTACCCCAAATATAGCGATTTTAACCGCATTAACGCAACATGAAGTAGTAATGAAGTAGTGTTTAAATTTAACTTATGCCCATCTAAATCTAATTTTGGGCTAATTATAAACATTCCTAAATTTTTTAATTCATCAAGCATGAAAAATAATGTTAGCATCATGGCAAGTGTTGCTCTTCTGTCTTGTCTTACCCATACGGTAAGTGCACAGAACAGAACGATCACAGGTAAAGTCACAAATGAACTGGGGATTCCGCTAGTGGCAAGTATTACCTTATCCGGAGGTTCCAAAATTGGAACAAGTAGCAACGAGCAGGGAGATTTTTCCCTCTCTCTTCCTCAAAACACCAGTTATTTGACGGTCTCTTCTTTAGGCTATGAAACCAAAACAGTCGCCATCACCGGCAATTCCGTCAACATCCAATTAAAAGCAAATGCCGATTTTAATCTGGATGAAGTCGTAGTAGTCGGTTACGGTACACAGCGCAAAGGCGATCTAACAGCGCCTATTTCAACGGTCAATATGCAGGATATGGCCAAACGTACGGTTTCAAATTCGATGGATGCCCTTCAGGGTGCCGTTGCAGGGGTACAGATCGTCAGCTCAGGAGCTCCGGGATCAACACCCTCCGTGCGTGTCCGCGGTGTAGGTTCATTCAACAATGAAAGTCCGCTGTATGTCGTGGATGGGATGTTTATGGACAATATTGATTTCTTAAACCCCAACGACATCGCCGATATCTCCATCTTAAAAGATGCCTCCGGGGCAGCCATCTACGGGGTACGTGCCGCAAATGGGGTTATCCTCGTCACCACGAAAAAAGGAAGCATCAATATGAAATCGCGTGTCACCTACAATGGATTTGCAGGTTTCCAGACCCCGACCAACATCTTAAAAATGGCCAATGCGCAACAATATGCGAATTATGCCAATGCGACCGGAAATGGTGCCTTTGTCAAAAAATCGGTTGAAAAGTATGGTGGTACCGAAGCCAATCCGGCCATGGATACCGACTGGTTCGATGAACTATTGCGCTCAAAAGCACTCATCACGAACCATAATCTTGACATCATGGGCGGCAGTGAAAAGATTACCTATGCTTTTGGTCTCAACTATGTCAAACAAGAAGGCATCATGGATGCTAAAAACAACAACCAAAAGTTTAACATGCGTATGCAGGCCGATGCTAAGGTTACAGATTGGCTGAAAGTTGGGTTTATGGCACATTTAAATAACTTTAAATCCTACCACCCTAATAATGCGGCTTTCCGTCAGGCGTATTTTGCATCGCCTTTATATCCTGTTTACGATCCGACCATCGAACTTTCAAAACCTGAAAAGTTCGGATCCAGTACAGCAATCGGTATGCAGTCGGGATTTTGGTACAACAATCCGATCGCGACAGCCTTCTACAACAACAATCAGACGAAAGGATTTCAGATCCTGCCGAGTTTCTATGTAGAGGCAGAACTATGGAAAGATAAAATTACCTTTAAGTCACAGCTCAGCCAGCGCTATCAATCGACACATAACATCGGCTATAACCCAATTTATTACATCGATAACGACCAGCGAAATGACCGCTCTTTCCTACGTTCGGCACAGGCGCGTAACAATAACTACATCTTAGACAATTTATTGACGTATAAAGATGAAGCCGGCAAACACCACTGGTCGGTCCTGTTGGGACAGTCGACACGTGAGGAACGCTGGCGTGAAACCTGGGTGCAGGCCAATGATGTACCTGAATCGGAAGAATTCTGGTACGTAGGTGTTGGCGCTCAGGGAATCGGTTCGGCAACAGGATACGGTGAGAATGGCTCCCGAAATGCCGGTATATCTTATTTTACGAGAGGAACGTACGATTATGACAACAAATACTTACTGACCGCTACTTTCCGTGCTGACGGAAGTTCAAAATACCAGACCAAGTGGGGCTATTTCCCATCTGTGGGGTTAGGATGGGTACTGACGAGAGAGAAGTTTATGGAAAACCAAAAGCTTTTCAATCAACTGAAACTTCGTGGAAGCTGGGGTAAACTGGGGAATGACGGTATCCAGCCCAATGCAGGCTATGCAACCGTGTATTCCGGAAACAATTTCTCAGGCATCTTTGGCAGTGAGGGCACGACAAACGGAACCCGTATTCCGGGATACCGTGTCGGCAGGTTCTTTTCACAGGTCCGCTGGGAAGTGGTGGAAGAATGGGATGGCGGGATAGATTTTGCCTTGTTGAACAACCGTCTGAGCGGTACATTAGACTATTACCATAGAACAACCCATGATCTTGCCTTCAGCAGACCTATTCCATTTTCGTGGGACCGCGTATATGGAAATTGGGGCAGTGTCGCCAACAGCGGATGGGAGCTTTCGCTTCAATGGAAAGATAAAGTCGGTGCATTGGGCTATTCCATTGGCGGAAATGTAACGACATTGAAAAATACCGTTAAAAATCTGGGCGGACTTGAGAATATCATGAACGGTTACCCGGAATGGTCGGCAGAATTTCCGGCTAGAATCCAGATCAACGAACCCATCAACTTTTACTATGGTTATGAAGTCGCTGGCGTGTACCAAAATCAGGCGCAGATCGATGCCGATCCGATCGCAAAGGCCTACAATCAGCAAAATCCAAACGCTCCTATTTTACCGGGGTATCTTCAGTATAAAGATCAGAATAATAATGGCGAACTGGATGAAAACGACCGTATCAATCTCGGAAATTACCTGCCAAAGATCACCTATGGCTTCAACCTGGCATTCGATTACAAAAAGTTTGACCTAAGTGTCGCCTTTCAGGGGGTGAGCGGCAATAAAATCCATAACCTCAACCGGGCTATGCGCAGAAAATACAATCAGATGAACGTAGATGCGGCTTTTGTTGATAAACTATGGACAGGTGAAGGAACAAGCAACACTCATCCATCGGCAGCAGGTTCGGTGGCTTCATGGAACCTACAGGCTAGTTCGTTCTTTGTCGAAAGTGGCGCTTACCTCCGTGTACAAAACATTCAGTTAGGTTATAGTTTTGACTTCCCGAAAATGCCTACCCGCATCTTTGTCACAGCAGATCGACCTTTTATGTTCACCAAATACAACGGTTTTACACCGGAAGTATCCGGAATGGGATTTGATGCCAATGTGTATCCAATTGCATCCACATACAGCCTAGGCGTCAAAGTTTCCTTTTAATTTTTAACCTTACTATTTAATCTTATGAATACCTTTAAATATATCCTCATAGCAAGCTGTATAGCAGTACCGTTATCCATGACGAGCTGTAAAAAGTTTTTGGACAAGCCATTGGAAAATCAGCAGCGTTCGGAAGAAATTGATTACAGCAACCCTGCACTGATGTACAGCCCCGTTTCTGGCGTCTACCGGTCAGCAGCCGATGACAACCTAGTCCATTGGATCGATCTATCCATCCGCTGCATGCGAGATGATGATTACCTGCAGGCTGCTCCCAGCCCCAATGATAATCCCGAACTCATGGCCATCAAAAACTTCCAGAATGATGTAACCGTGCAGTCGTACTGGGGACTGAACCAATCGTGGATCAGTTACTACAGTCTGGTCATCGCAGCCAACAATGCCCTGATTGAACTGGACAATTTCGCGGCAAAAATACCGGCCAGCAACAGCAAAGACCTCAACCTCAACAAGCAGTACAAAGCGGAGGTGCGCTTTCTGCGCGCATATGCCCACCTGATGGCCTCCCGCCTCTTCGGAAACGTTCCTATTTTGATCGACAGTGAAAATATTGGACGTCTGGCGACCATCGAAAAGAGCACTGCGGCCCAAGTAAGACAGTTTATCATTGCTGAAATGAATGAATGCATCGAAGCATTGGAAGATGCACGTCCGAATCAGTCCATCCACATCGGCGCCGTGACCAAGTATACAGCATTGCTCCTTAAAGCAAAGGCTGCTGCAGACCTTGCCGGTAATGACAACAGCAGTCCGCATTGGGAAGAAGTCTTAGACGCAACCAATAAGATCATTGCGAGCAATAAATTCTCCTTATATCCGAATCTGTACGAGCTCTTTAAGCTTCCCGGAAAACTGGCCAACGAATCCTTGTTTGAATTACAGTATTCCGATTTTGGTGTAGGTACAGGCGATATTGTACGTCCCGGAGTAGACTGGGGAACATTTTTTAGGTGGCAGGGGCCGTCCGGTGATCAAAAAGGAAGTCCCATCTCGGGAGCCGGCTGGGTACCCCCATCTCAAAATATTGTGGATTTCCTGACCAACCGTGGCGATAATGAACGTTTGAAAAACACGATTCAGTACTGTGGCATCAACGGTAATCCTGCTACTTCTGTCACCACCCCGAGCGGTGATGTGGTCTATGGCAATCCATTCGGTATCAAATATTTCAACGGAAAAGCTTATCTTCCCAAAGCACAGATGACCGAAGGACGGATGGAATATGGCGCCAACAATAATGTCCGTATCTTACGATACGCAGATGTATTGCTTTTAAATGCAGAAGCAAAAGTACGGAAAGGACAAAATGGCGACGAACCGTTCCGATTGGTACGCGAAAGAGCTAAATTGGGTGCTATTGCCAATGTGACGCTAAACCAGATTTTAGACGAGCGCAGAGCAGAATTTGCCTGTGAATGGTGGGGTGAGCGTTTCAATGACCTGGTACGTACCGGTAAAGCAAAAGAAGTATTTGGGGCTAAATTTATTCCTGGTGTGAGTGAATCTCTGCCTATACCGCAAACGCAAATCGATGCTAACCCTAATTTCAGATAAATTATGAGTCATATAAAAACAGGAATTTTAGGTTCCCTGCTCCTTTTCAACGTACAGCTGGCGGTATCGCAAGACAACAAACCCGTCAAAACCGTCATCGCTAAAGAAAACGGTGGTTATACCATCAAGCGTGACGGGCAGCCGTATTTTATCAAAGGCGCTGGTGGAACCAATTATATGGATCGTCTAAAAGCGTATGGAGGTAACTCCATACGTACTTGGAACCCGCACAATGCGGGAAAAATATTGGACGATGCCCATCGCTTGGGACTTACCGTGACCTTAGGACTGGATGTACGGGCCGAAAGACATGGATTTGACTATAGCAACCCCGAACAGGTAGCGCAACAATTGGAGGGCATCCGTAAGACCGTCCTGCAGTACCGAAACCATCCTGCGCTTTTAGCCTGGGGAATCGGCAATGAACTGAACCTCCATTACAGCAATCCCAAGGTATGGGATGCGGTCAATGCGATTGCAGTAATGATTCATGAACTAGACCCTAATCACTTGGTGACAACCATGTTGGCAGGTATCAACCAAAAGGAATTTGATTATATTCAGGAGAAATGTCCGGCTATCGATCTCATCGCTGTTCAGGTATATGGAGGACTCGCGTCCGTACCGCAACAGATTAAAAGTGTCGGCTGGACTAAACCTTATATCGTGACCGAATGGGGTCCTACAGGGCACTGGGAGGTGACACAGACACCTTGGTCTGCTTCCATAGAAGAGAACAGCAGTGAAAAAGCGGCGGTCTACAAAAGCCGTTATGAAGCCTCTATCGGCACAGACAAAAACTGCTTAGGGTCTTATGTTTTCTTATGGGGACAGAAACAAGAGCGCACCCCCACCTGGTACGGACTGTTCACCGAAGCTGGTGAAGAAAACGAAGTGGTCGATGTGATGGAATACCTCTGGTCTAAAAAATGGCCTGCAAACCGATCTCCACATGTATCGTCCCTGCTAATAGAGGGAAAAAAGGCGGCTGACTTCGTGTATGTCGAACCGGGGAAAACTTATCCTGTTGCTGTGTCTGTAAACGATCCGGATGGCGACAAGTTAACGACACGCTGGGAGCTTCTGCACGAAAGTACCGACCTGAAAGAAGGTGGTGACCGTGAAGAAAGACCGAAGGCTATCCCAGGACGTATGGCAGCTGAAGGTCAGCAGAGCACACAGCTCACAGCTCCTGCGCAAGAAGGCGCATACCGGTTGTTTGTCTATGTTTCCGATGGTCATAACAATGTGGCTACTGCCAATATCCCGTTCTATGTAACGGCTAAAAAGTCAAATACCAGTGCTTCATCAACCCAGAAAAATGCCTACCGCTTTTCGACTGAACCTGTCTGGGCAGACGAATTTAATTACGAAGGCTTACCCGACACCACCAAATGGTCGTATGATGTAGGTTCAAAATATAACGGATGGGGCAATAATGAGGATCAGTATTATGTTGCATCTTCGCTAAAAAACTCAGTTGTCGGTAAAGGAGTCTTAAAAATCAAAGCTTTAAAAGAAAGCAAAGGCGGTAAACCTTACACTTCTGCCCGATTAGTGAGCAAAGACAAAGGTGATTTCCTGTACGGCCGCTTTGAAGCTCTTGCCAAATTACCGCGGGGACGAGGCAATTGGCCTGCGATCTGGATGCTACCAACAGCATCTAAATATGGCGATTGGCCTAACTCGGGTGAGATCGATATCCTAGAACACGTGGGTTACGATCAGGATGTGCTCCATATCTCAACCCATACCAAAGCCTACAACCATAATATCAACACCCAAAAAACAGCAACAACAAAAGTAGCAGGTGTTTCCGATGATTTTCATCTCTACCGTGTGGACTGGACGCCTGAATATATCAAAGGATTTATCGATGATCAGGAGATTTTTTCTGTTGAAAATGAACATAAAACCTTTGCCGAATGGCCCTTTGATCAAAAATTTCACTGGCTGCTCAATTTAGCCATCGGCGGAAATTGGGGCGGTAAACATGGGGTTGATGACAAGATATTCCCGAATGTTTTTGAAATCGATTACGTCCGCGTATATGAACTGTTACCTTAGATCATATTTATTATATAGCTATAATAGAGCACATAACAGCTAATGCCATAATTTAAAAGACCTTTTCAGCTATGGGCTGAAAAGGTCTTTTTGTTATACTACTTCGAGAGATCGATTCTGTTTAAGCTCCCGTTAAATCCTGAAACTTGAGCAGGTAAATCTTCCAGTTTAACTTCATGCTTATCATCCGCTCTTATCGCACTTACTTTTACCGAATCCTTATTTTTGATGTTTTTCGGGATTTCAATAAAGCCATAGGACTTATATGGCGCCTCATGATGCCCCAATAAAGAACGAGGCCCTCCACCCAGGCAACCGCTGTGATATAAAATCACCGAGTCCTTTTTAGCAGGGTAATACACATGTTGATGACCGGATAAATACAGGTCTATTTGATTTTCTTTCAAAAACTGCAAGGTCTCATCAGCATGCTCCAGAACTTCTCCTGGTTTATTTTTACTTTCAACAAGTGCATATAACGGCAGGTGACCTAATACGATTTTAAATCTCGCCTCTTTAGCCACAGGGCTATCCAGCTGCTCCTTCATCCAGCTTTTCACTTCAGCTGGGATTTGCGATGATGACGCATCCCAGGAGATAATGAACACATTATTTTTTAAATAAGAAAAGTAATACGGAAAATGACTGCTCTCGATGAAAGTAAGATTGACATCAGCTTTATGATTGGCCCAAAATGATGCCGAAACTTCACGGTCCAGCACAAAATTGGGAGAGGCATCATGATTGCCCATGGTAAATCCAAATGGTACTCCAGAAGCCTTGATAGGTTGCAGTACAGCCTGATCAAATCCCTTCCACATAGCCTGAATAGCCTCTCTCGTTAAAGTCTTTTTTTGTCCTGCAACCATATCGCCACCGCACAAAATAAGATCTGGCTTTAATGTGGAAACACTTCCCACTAGATCCAACACTTCCTGACTGTAAGCCGTAGATCCATAACTATCATTTAAATCCGATATGACTAAGATCTTCAGACTTTTATTTTGCTGTTCCTTCTTGATATCCTTGTCAGAAATCTGAGAAAATACAGGATCAATAACGATGATCAGCGCAAAGAAACAAAGCAAAGCCAATAAATTAGATTTCATATGGTAAGGTTTGAAGTACAAGTTTCAAATGTAAAACTATAATTTTATAATCCAGTTAAAAATGGAAATCATAGCCAGCAGCATTTTTGACTTCAGAAAATATTACTCCAGCACCTTTTTCTTATGATTAATGCCCCAATCCTTCAGTGCATAAATAACTGGAGTCAGCGTATCGGCATATTCCTCCAGCTGGTAGGAGATCTTTACCGGATACTCCTCGATAACAATTCTCCTGACCAGCTTATGCTGCTCCAGATCTTTTAGTTCTTTAGCCAAAACTTTGGGAGAGATCCCGGGAATACTCTCCTGGATATCCGTAAAACGATCGTTACCGACACCAATGGATATGATAATAGGTATTTTCCATTTACCGTTGATCACATCCAACGTGTCGCGCACCGGTCTTATGATTTCCAGACAGTCACAGTGAACTTTTTTTTGTGCCATTGTTTTAGTTTTAAATATAATGAAAAGCTGATTAGGTTAATGTTAATCCGTGCTATCATCGGCATTGATTTCGCTCATGACTTCAGCAAACAATTCGGTCGACTTGATTCGATCCTTGAAATCATAGATTGTCGATACGACGATCAGCTCATCCACTTGAGTTTGCTCAAGGAACGCCTTAGTCTGTGCTTTTACAGCTTCCTTAGTGCCCACAAATGAGTATTTCAGCATCTGATGTACACTTGGATGATGGAAAATATCCTGCAAATCCTCTGTCATTTCTGTCGGTGGATGCAGCGGTTGAGAATTCCCGGTCAAGATACCCAAAAACATTCTGACCACCGATGTAAACAATTTTTGTGCTTCTTCATCCGTTTCAGCAATAATCACATTAACACCTGCAATCGTATAAGGTTTCTCCAGTACTTCAGAAGGCTGAAACTCTTCCCGGTAGATTTTTAATGCCGACATTAAATGATCGGTGGCAAAATGGCTTGCAAATGCATAAGGCAATCCTTTCCGAGCAGCGAGATGCGCACTATCGGTACTTGATCCCAAAATATAAATGGGCACATCTGCACCTTCTGCGATCGGTGCTCTGACTTTACCCGTACTGTTGGATTTTGAAAAATAATGTTCAATTTTCTCAATTTCTGCAGGAAAAGAGTGCGCAGCTTTCATAAAGTCCGATCGGATCTCCTGAGCTGTCAGTGTATCTGTACCGGGAGCTCTTCCCAGACCTAAATCAATCCGGTTTGGATAAAGATGTGCCAATGTTCCAAATTGCTCTGCAATAATCAAAGGCGAATGATTGGGTAACATAATACCACCCGACCCTACTCTTATTTTACTGGTGTTTTCGGCTACGTATAAAATTAATAACGAAGTGGCACTGCTGCCTACCGAAGCAGAATTATGATGTTCCGCAAACCAGTAACGTTTATAATTATTTGCTTCTGCTACTTTAGCCAGTTCCAGCGAATGCTGTAATGTCTGTCCAAATGTACTGCCTTCTGAAACGATGGCAAGTTCTAAAATGGAATGAGCGATATGTTTTTTCATGTTTTTGTATTTTTGATTAACTAAATAACAGCTATAAAGAATAGCTGCAAATGCGCGATCTCAATTCGAGATTTCTAAAGTACTGACCGCACTTCTTTTACACTTTACAAAATTACAGCAAAATCACTAACCAAAAGATAGTAGTTACCTAAAGGAAAGTGAAATATATCACGGATCCTACTTTTTCAAACGCGCCAATTGGGATCACGTCAAAAATTATGATTTGAGAAATTACTGACGCAACAGCCCCTAGTAGACATAAACCCCGTTATCAGGTAACAACAATTAAACAGCTACAATTCAAGATATAAAACAACTACTCCAAAATCAAAAAAGTCATTTCAACTAATTGCTGAAATGACTTTTTTTGTTGAGTCCATTGTTGCAACATGTTCTTGTTTAGAAGATCATGTCGCTCATTTTATATAAATACCCGAAAACAAATAGTCTTCATCAAAGTTAAGAGTAACCTTACCGTTGTCTCTTTTGACTTCTATATAATTCGAAAATTTTAGATCATTGAAATTGATGATGTCATTTTTGTTGAATAGTTTGATAGCTTCCTTAAAAGAGATTCCAGGGCGAAGTCCATTGTCAAATGAAATATCCACCTGTTTAAAATCCTGCAGGCTATAGCCACTTAAAAGATTGTTTTTGGGATTCTCACCATCACCTTGACCTGCAGAAAAATACAAAAAGAAGTTTTTGTCTTTGTTGTCATAAGATACTTCCGTGGTCGAAGCCGTACTGCCGTCGATCACAACCGTTCGTTCAAAATTTTTATTCATAGCTGCAGATGCGAACTCCTGTTCCGTAGTTTTCCCTACGACCAGCTGATTGAGGTTCCAATCTTTGTCTATTTTCACAACAGGCTTATCTGTCACTTCCTTTTCAGGACTGGTATTTTTAAGCAGTTCCTTCGTATACGCCTCCTGATCACATCCCCCAAAATCAATCGTTCCATTCATAATATCCCAATAACAGGTTTTGGAGAGATCTGTACTGTTTAAAACGATCAGTCGGTCATAATCTGGCGCAAAGAAGATGTATTTTTGCTCTTTCGCGACATTCCAATACAGCCCGTTATCGGTATTCGGATTTTTAGTTCCTTTTCCATACCTGCTTTCCAGTTTTGCAAGTATCTGTTTCTTGAAGTCATCCGTTTTCATTTCGATCCGCATTCCGTAGATGGTATTTGCTGCTTGGTAGTTTTTTAGGATTTCAGCAAGCTCATTCTTGTCTTTGAAAGATCGCACGTCGATATGACCACCGCCCTGTTTCGTCAGGCTGTCTGTTTTAAGCAATTCGGAATCGATCTGAAAAAATACCTTTTGGCCCGTCAGATCAAGACCGTCAAAAGTATAGTTTGCACCATCATTTATTTCTATCATCAAGCAAAAGGGGTATTCAACCGTTTCAACACCAATTGTTTTAGGTTCACCAAAATCAATGAGGCTTTCGATGCTTTCATTCAAGTGCAATTGGGACAGATCTATCTTGTCGCGGTCTTTACAAGATACCAGGACAGGAAGCAGAGCAAATAGTAGGATAAGTTTTTTCATAAAGTTCGATTCAAGGTCATGTACGCTAGCGTAATAAATCCGCAATGGTTTCTTTTCGTTTATTTTTTCTTAACAGCTCAGACAGGTTGTCTTCAAATATCGTCCACCTTCGTTGCTGTCCAAAAGTATCATGCAGATTTTTCACAAAGCGTTTTGTATCTGCCTGATTATTTGTTAACAGTAAATATTCAAATAGTTCCTGATAATTGTTGAGTCCATTTTTGTTGATCATCAAGTCCGTCAGATCGCTGGTCCTGTTGATGTTATTATATTGCAACAGCACCGCTTTTAGATCCTGGTGAAGTGTCAAACTTAAAGTTTCCAAGTCCGTGTCCTTTGTGATCAAGTAACCGTCATCGACGGCATTGATCAGCGAAGAAATGCGATCTTTGAAATAACACTCGTATTCTTTCGGTTCCACAAGTTCCGATCGACCTATCACTTTATCGATAACGGTCGAATGAATACCACAATTGATATAAAATTTTGTCTGTTCAGAACTGTTCCCATGGCTATTTTGAACATTCAAAAGGAAAACCAGATCAGCATTTCTTTTATAAAAGCTCATCCCTTTCTTTGTGAAGCCATTTTCTTTGAGTAACGGTTTTACCACTTCTGCGATCAGCTGATTAAATTTTTCTTTCATTGTCTGGGATCAAATATTATCTTAAAGGGTTTAAAAGAGGCAGATCAGTTTGTCAATATCCATTCGAATTACTCCAATAGATAACAAAACACCGCCGAGTTTAGTTTTGAGCCATACCATCAATTACTGACGGTAGTGCCAGTCCATATATTGCCAAAGCTCACGGGGCAATTTAGAAAAAATAGCGCAATCATTTTATAACTTAGTATACGATGCATAACTTGCAGGTGACTTCACATATTATAATCCCACATGAATGCTATAAAAGATACATTGCGAGCACATATCGAAAAAATCATCAGCCTTTCGGATGAGGAAATATCATCGCTATTTGATCATTTCACATTTCAGGAATTCAAGAAAAATGAACTGATCATCGCAGCAGGTCAACCGGTTAAGCATGTGTACTTTGTAATTTCAGGATTGGTAAAGCTAACATATACTGATAGCGATGCAAAGGAACATCTCATTTCTTTTGCAATGGAAGACTGGTGGGAAACAGATTTCGTCGCTTTTTACTCCCAGAGCCGCGCTACCTTATCGTTAAAATGCATTGAAAACACACAAATGCTTTGCCTTACCCTAGAAAATTTTGAGAAGCTATGTGCGCAAATGCAAAAGATGGAGCACTTTTTCCTTAAAAAATCAATCGCTGGGCATATTGGCTCGCAACAACGTATTTTATCATTTCTTACTTCCAGTGCAAAGGAAAGATACGAGCAGATCATTAAAAACCAGCCCTCTTTGATACAGCGCATTCCCAAAACATTGTTGGCATCCTATCTCGGCGTATCCCGCGAAACATTGAGTCGCATCTTATAAGACATTTGAAAACTGTGATATTTGTCACACGCTCATATAAAGCAACATCTTGATCTTTGTACCATACTTTAATAAAACATTAAAATGGAAAAAAAGATCATCAATCCATGGACTTGGCAAGATGCCAGAAGCTATGTCCAGGCAGTAGAAGTGAAACATTTTGAAAGTACCTTGTATGTATCCGGCCAGACAGCGATCGACGAGCATGGAATTTCAAGTGATGAGCATATGCGCGTCCAACTGCAGAAGACATTGGAAAATCTTGAAAAAGTAATTCGTGAAGCTGATTTCGAGCTCCAGAATATCGTCAGGCTCAATATCTACACAACAGACTCAGCGGCATTGTTTGAAAATTTTGATCTTTTCCAAGAATGGATCAATCGGAACCAAATCAAGCAAACAAGTACAGTACTGGAAGTCCAGCAACTATTTGAAACCCTTAAAGTTGAATTAGAAGCCACGGTTGTTAAATAGCAAACCATAAAGCCAAAGATCCACCCGATGGAATTTCCAGCTTATCACTTTTTTATCATAATTCCTTGTAAGGCCCTGCTCACAAGGAATTATGTGGCTTTACTCCTTTCGACAATTTAGAATGATTCATTTAATTAAGTATATACAATAGGCACTAATGCGGATTACTGACTGCTGACCTGTTAGCTACCAAACTAATGGGGTTGTGAAATTGTTGTATTCTAAACGATATCATTTACTAAGTATACTATATGCTCACAACGGACAAAGAAAAACGGGAATCAGGAGATTTTTATAAAGACGCACTACTCCTCTTACAGGAGTGTGAGTGTCAGTTTATGTTAGGCGGTGCTTTTGCCATGTTCCACTACACGGGCATCTTTAGAGACACCAAAGATTTGGATATCTTCTGCAAGAGCAGTGAATATCCTAAAATTCTGAAACACTTTGCCGAAAAGGGTTATCAAACCGAGCTGACGGATGTAAGATGGCTTGCAAAAGTCTTCCATGGGGATTATTTTATCGATATTATATTCGATACCGTAAACAATATCTGTACAGTAGACGATAGTTGGTACGAACGGGCACCAAACGGTCATTTTGCAGACGTACCTGTTAAATTTATTCCAGTGGAAGAACTCCTTTGGTGTAAAATTTATGTGCAGAACCGGGAGCGTCACGATAGTGCAGACCTCAACCACATTCTGTTGAAATATGGAAAAAATGTAGATTGGGAATTACTGCTGAAACGCTTAGACCCACACTGGCACCTCCTCTTGGCACAATTGCTTATTTTTCAGTTTGTATATCCTTCAGACTATCGCGAGATCATCCCCAAATGGTTATTTGACGAACTGATGAGAAGAGCTGCAGAGCAATATGACATTCCCTCGCCCGTCGAAAAAGTATGTCGCGGTCCGCTTATTGACCAAACCCAATATGAGGTAGATGTAAAAGAATGGAATTACAAATCATACACGATAACGACAATATAATCTATGGAAGTACGCAAAAAAACGAGAATCGCCGCCATGGCGGATATACATGTTCGTGTTTCAGACAAAGGATTGCTCAGGGGCATATTTGAAGAATTAAATGAAAAAGCCGATGTACTGGCGATATGCGGTGATCTGACTGATACCGGGGACGAAGAAGAAGCTAAAATATTAGGTGAAGAGTTAAAAGCATTGCGCATACCCGTTGTCGGCGTTTTAGGCAATCATGATTACGAAAAAGGCAGACAGAAAATCATCAAACAAATTCTGACTGAACATCATATGACTATTTTAGATGGCGAATCTATTGTCTTAGCAGATGTTGCATTTGCAGGGGTAAAAGGATTTGGAGGTGGATTTGATCAATATATGCTGTCTATTTTCGGAGAAGATATGATGAAGCAATTTGTGCATGAAGTCGTCAATGAATCTTTGCAGCTTGACCGCGCACTGACTCGGCTAGAACAAGAATGTCCTCATCTGCCTAAAGCCGTACTGCTTCACTATGCACCGATAAAAGATACCGTTGTAGGTGAACCCGAGCAGCTGTTCCCTTTTCTTGGCTCTTCACACCTGGCAGAACCCCTCACCAGAAGACAGGTGTCGATTGCCTTTCATGGGCATGCACATGGTGGCACACTCAGCGGCCATACCACAAGTGAAATCCCCGTATACAATGTCGCTCTTCCGGTATTAAAACGGGCGAAAGAGGGTCAGTCCTATTTAATTGTAGAAGTTTAAAAATTTTCTGATCAAAAAAGGCATTAGGCAATCACCTTACTGCCCTTCGTCTTTTTAAATTCTGATAAGCTCATCTGATGCCGTTTTTTGAAAAACTTATTCAGATGGCTTTCATCTGAAAAACCAAACTCCGTGACGATTTCATTGACCCGCATATCACTGAACAGCACCCGGTGTTCAATCAAGCGCATTTTATAATTCAAGATGTATTGCTGAATCGTTTCTCCGGACTGATTTTTAAAGTAACTGCCCAGATAGGTTTCTGAAAACCCAAATTTCTTCGCGATCACAGCAACTTTCAATAATGCTGGATCATGGATGTTACCTTGGATATAATCAATGATCTGAATCACCCTTTTATCCGAATTGGAGGTGATCTGCTCCGCTCGCATCTTCGAAATATTTCGTGCTGCGATGACAATCAACGCATTCACGTAATTCAACGTCAGCTCATCCTGATACAGATCCGGATGATGGATACCATGAAGCAGTGATTCTACAATCGAATTGACCAAAACAACATCAGGCTTATTCTGTAAAATACAGCCCGACAAAAAAGAAGCACCATACAGGAGACATTCCATGGAATTAATGCTGTTCCAGGGGTAGTTTTTCACATAACGTTCACTGAACTTCACAAGCAACAGGTCTGTACTTTCCAAGATTTCCAGATGATGCTGATCATTTGGTGTCAGGAGAATCAGACTGCCTTTACTGTAAGAAGCCATATTGTTGTTGATGTTCAGAAACCCTTTTCCGGAAATAACATACACAATCTGAAAAAAGGAAAAATGCATATCCCGCAAAGGACAGCTAGCGCCCTGATGATATTCTACCTTTACCAATTCATCGATGTTCTCACGTTTCATAAGACAAAAATACCTAATTATCATGAAAATATACTGATTTTTCACATTTTTTCTGTTCAATTTTGCCATACATAAATTTTAACAAATAATGAAAACATCAATTTACGTCTTAGCACTTGGCGCTTTTGGCATTATAACCACAGAATTTGGGATTGTCGGCATCCTCCCGACCATCAGTCGGCAATTTGACGTATCCATCGATACGGCAGGTTGGCTGTTGAGTGCCTTTGCGATTACTGTCGCCGTTTCCTCCCCTTTTATCACCTCATTTACGACCAAGATAAACCGGAAGCTATTGCTCTGTCTGGTCATGAGTATATTTGTTTTTTCGAATTTAATTTCTGCCTTTTCGACCAACTTCACCATGCTGATGGTCGCCCGTATCTTACCAGCGATCTTGCACCCGCTATTCTGGAATATCGCCATCGCCATTGCATTTAAAGAAAAGGGTGCAAAAGGCGTTTCTACTGTTATGCTGGGATTAAGCTTGGCAACGGTGCTGGGAATCCCCCTCACCACCTATGCCGTAGATCTGTTCCAGAACTGGCAGGCTTCCTTCTTCCTCAGTAGCGCGATCAGTTTAATCGCTTTTATCGGTCTATTGTTCTTTATTCCCTCAATGCCGGCAGATCAGGCGATATCGACCAAAAATCAGGTCGAAGTGCTGAAAAGCCCGCTGCTATGGCTCAATCTTATTTCGACCATAGCCACTTTAGCGGCCATGTTTGCCAGCTATACCTACCTGACCGCCTATCTGGAAGAGATTACCAAGATGGACGGTGCGCAGATCAGTATGATGTTGCTGCTCTTCGGTGGCATGGGAACTTTAGGAAACTGGCTGATGGGACTAGCCCTGAACCGCAATGTGCTTTTAACCGCCAGACTGTTTTTAATACTCTTAGTGACGGTACAGATCCTCGCTTACTATTTTGGCGGACATTATATTCCGATGGTCATCATCGTATCCCTTTGGGGAATGATCCATACCGGCGGATTTTTGGTGTCCAATATCCGCACCACACAATCTGTTCCCCATCATGCCTTAGAATTTGTGAACAGCTTACTGACTTCCTCTTTTAATATCGGAATTTCCTTAGGGGCATTTCTAGGCGGAATAGTCAGTGTACATTATGGCGTTCATCATGTATTATGGGTGAGTATCCTGTTGCTGTCGGTGACTTTTATCCTAAGTTTTGTAAGCTTCCCGAAGAAGATCTCAGAAAACGAAGAAGAAAACCAATTGGACAGGGCTGCATCAGCCTGCGTACATAGTTAAATTAAAAGAAGCTTATGACATAAAACAAAGAGCGCTTCCATATGGAGGCGCTCTTTGTTTATAATTGATACAATACCTATAAAATTGCTATTTTATCGTAATAAAAACATGAACTCCTAAAAGGTGCAGTCAAGTTTGGTATAATGCCAACCAAAAACGCAAGAAAGAATATAATTGTAACGAAAAAAAACACGGCTAATTATAAAAACTATCAGCTAAAATTTCACTATTTTAGCTGAAACATATTTTTAGTTCAATCCATGACAGAGCCTAATCAATTGCTTTTCTTTTTTAGTGCATTAGGTGCTTTCAACGGTTTGCTACTTTCTCTTTATGTTGCGTTCAATACAAAGAAAAAGGTTTTTGCCAACTATTTTTTAGCATTCCTGTTATTGGTGCTAAGTATCCGGATTATCAAATCCGTCTTTTTCTATTTTAATCCTGAATTATCCAATATTTTTATTCAGATCGGGCTTTCCGCTTGCATTTTGATCGGCCCGTTCCTGTTTTTGTATCTTAAATCTTTTTCCGCCAACAAAAATTCCAGTTGGGCCGTTCATATCCTGCCGTTTATCGTGGGCATTACAATTTTAGGAATTGCCTATCCCTATACCGAATATCGAGGTGTCTGGAGCCACTGGATTGTCCTGGGAATTTACCTGCAATGGCTGGTATATATGATCGCATCATTTAAATACCTGATACCGATTTTAATGAAAATAAAGGCAAAAGAAAAATTAATGGATTTCGAGGTTTGGTTGCTCAGTATTTATACAGGTGTTGCCATTATTTGGTTTGCTTACAAATTTGGTGCTTACGCCTCTTATATTGTGGGGTCATTGTCCTTCTCTTTTGTTTTCTACTTAATTCTGTTACTTATCATTTTTAGAAATAGCCGGGAAACTACTTTTTTCCAGGAAAAAGAAAAATACAAAAACAAAGAAATTGATACCGAAACATTAGATCTCATGCATCAGAAACTCGCTATCATCGTTGATCAGGAATTGTTCCTGGACCCCAATTTCACCCTGGAGACCGCCGCAAAAGAACTAAAAGTGACAAAGCATCTATTGTCGCAGTATATCAATGAAACCTTGGGGAAATCCTTTTCAAACCTCATCAAAGAATATCGGATTGAAAAAGCAAAACAATTATTAGAAAAAGAAAGCAATTACACCATCGAAAGTTTAGGTTATGACAGTGGCTTTAGCTCGAAGTCAACTTTCTTCACCGCATTTAAAAAAATCACCGGCTCCACGCCTGCTGAATATCAAAAATCACAGTCCAAATAAGTTCTATTTTATAACATCGAACTTCTTATTTATAACTTAAAACCCCTTTCAATAGCCTTTCTCAGATATTTGAACTTATTAAGTTTAACAATTTCAAATCATTAAAAAATGAGAAAAGTACTATTATTTATCGGGCTAAATCTGTTGATCCTACAGGTTAACGCTCAAACTGATGATGCCAATAACGACTGGAATTTGGTTCAGAAAACCCTAAATCTCTACCTAGACGGAATGGGCACGAGCGATTCCATCAAGGTTTCCAAATCTTTTCACGATTCTTGGCAATTGAAATATTTTGAGGATGACAAGATAAATATCATCAAAAAACCAAAATATATGGAACGTTTTGACAGTGCTCCCCATGCAAAATCGGCTAAATGGTCAGGACGTATTGTTTTTATTGATATCACCAACACTGTTGCCGTCGCAAAAGTGGAAATCAGCACAACAAAATTGCTGTTTACCGATTACTTTAATCTCATGAAGACCAGTGACGGCTGGTATATTGTCGATAAAATTTCAACCAGAAGTCCGCACAGAACCTTAGAAACCCCAACTGCTTCAGCAAAATAAAAATCGATCTAACATGACAAAACTATTCATATTGCTACTTGCTATTGTAGGTTTGAATGTAAACATTCACGCGCATATAGATTTGAATGTCAGTATTCAAACTCAACATAGAATCTTGTTTGTTACATCAAATCAGGATTTTTATGGAAACACCAAGATCAGTACGTCCAACCATTTCGGTGAAATTATTCATCCCTACGATGTTTTTATAAAAGCGGGGTTTCAAGTTGATTTCATCAGTCCCAAAGGTGGCGCCATCCCTATTGGTTACCTCAACACTTCCGATAGTCTCCAGAAAAAGTACCTGTATGATGCGTGGTTTATGGATAAATTGGAACATACATTGAAACCAACGGAAATAGTAGCAGATAATTACACCGCCATTTTTTACAGTGGTGGTGGCGCTGCCATGTTCGGAGTAGCGGAAGACCAGACCATTCAGCAGATCGCCAGAGACATCTATAATAAGAATGGCGTTATTTCCACCCTCTGTCACGGAACAGCCGGAATAGCTTACTTGAAGGATCATAACGGTAAATCGCTTTATGCAGGAAAAAGAATCACCGGTTACCCCGACAAATTTGAAGATACCAAGATGGATTATTACAAAGCATTCCCGTTTTCAATAGATCAGGCCATTCAAAAAAATGAGGGCAATTTTGTTTATTCCGACAAAGCAGGCGATGGCTTTTATATAGTCGATGGCAGATTTGTAACAGGTCAAGATCCAAGTTCAGCGACCCTAGTGGCTAATGAAGTGGTGAAAATTTTAAACAAAAATATAAAAACCATCCCTCCTGTTATGCAAACCGATTCAGAGCAAGTAACAGCAACACTTCTGCATTACCTAGAGGGAACAGCAAACGGACAACCAGAAAGGCTTCGCAAAGCCTTTCATCCCAATTTTAATCTATACACCGTAGCAAAAGATGCGCTGTGGACACGCTCCGGTCAAGAATACATCTCGAATATAAAAGTTGGAGAAAAAGTAAATAGAATCGGGAAAATTATCTCCATTGACATTGAAAAGGATGCAGCCATTGCCAAAGCTGAAATTGTAATTCCCAATGTACGCAGGTTTACTGATTATTTCTTACTCCTAAAATATGAGGGTACCTGGAAAATAATTCATAAAAGCTATTCGTGGATAGATTTACCCTCTACGGAAAGCAAGTAAATGATCTGATCTATTTTCTGGCTCTATTACTTTCAACTGGATCAGCACTTTATTATGACTTTTATGGGAACAGAATTAAATAATGATCGCAGGTCACTACGCTGCAAGATAAAAAAACAGCACTTCCAGACGGAGGTGCTGCACTTATTAATGATACATTACGAGTCTTTTTCTGCGATAAATTATCACACTACGATCATTTAATATTCAATTGCCGGAAAGAAGCTCAGCACACTTTTTCTATAAACTTTTGTTTGCTAAAATAAGAAACGATTTTCTTCGTTTATGATTGTATCTATGAATTAACATCAGCTTGTGAGCCAATAAGGCATCAATTTTGTGTTATACTATTGGTCTGGCTAGAGACTTAATAAAAAAAGGTAATTAACTATTTTTATTATATCTCCGAGATGCCTGTCAAGCATTAATTTTTAATTTTAAAAACTATGAAATATCCGTTAATTATTTGCGCTCTCCTAGCGCTGGCAACTTTAGGATCAAGTTGTACCAGTAATAAAAAGTTTGCCGCACTACAAGCAAGTTACACCCAGCTACAACAAAGTAATCAGGACCTGAGCAGTCGCCTACAGGCATCTGAAAGTGATTTAAACGGTTCAAAAATCAGAATTAAGAGTCTCGATGAGCAGATTGCTTCCGAAAAAGCAAATGTTGCCGCTTTACAGACAGCTTTAAACAATTGTCTAAATTCCAGCACGCAGGGAAATGCTAATGTTTCGAAACTTGTTGATGAGATCAATTCATCCAACAAATACATTCAGCAGCTTGTCAATAGCAAAAACAAAAGTGATTCACTTAATTTAGTGTTGACCAATAACCTGACCCGCTCCCTAAGCAGAGAAGAAATCAGAGATGTTGATATTCAGGTATTAAAAGGAGTTGTCTATATATCCCTTGCTGATAATATGCTGTACAAATCTGGAAGCTATGAAATCTCAGATAAAGCAGGTGAAACATTAGCGAAGATTGCTAAGATTATCACCGATTACAACAGTTACGATGTACTGATTGAAGGTAACACGGATAACGTGCCTATCAGCATGCCTAATATCCGCAACAACTGGGATTTAAGTACGTTAAGAGCTTCATCCGTGGTGATGGCTTTACAAAACAATTACGGAGTAGATCCAAAAAGGTTAACCGCAGCGGGACGTGGCGAGTATAATACCATCGCACCTAACGATAACGAAGCTGGAAAAGCAAGAAACAGAAGAACGCAGATCATCATTACCCCTAAGTTAGATCAATTTATGGAGCTTATCGGTAAAGCACCAGAAACAAGTCTGGACTAAATAATTGATGGTTTACAGCTGCAACATTTGTTATTCGAATGGCAGCGAAATCTAATAAGAAAAAGCTAATCGAAAGATTAGCTTTTTCTTGTTTAAAGACCTTGATTGCCATTTACTGATCGTATTCGATTTATCAATAATCTGTTTTAAGAACGCATTAAGATGAGTATCCTGTCGTGAGCTTACTGCAATTAAAAAAATTCAATTCATATACATTTCATGACAATATCTGTCCAGTATGATGAATTTCAGCTTCTTATATTTAGGTAAAAGCGCTTAGACAAAAAGCTGTTTTCAGCTTATCAGCATTTAACTATTATATTCAATTTAGTGGTATAATAAACTTAACATTAAAACACTAAATCATGGAACTACAACTTACTGATACCCAACAGGGCATCATCCAATTATCCGGTTCGATTATCGACGGTACCACGGTAAAAATTAATTATAATGCTTTACCAGGAGCTCATCCTGCAACAATGGGCTACTTTGTTGCCATCTGGCAAGGATCGCAAATCCAAGCATTAAGTGAAGCGCTAAATACACAAAAAATTGAAGTTGACAATCAGGCGGGTACAACAAATTTCACCGGTTTATCAATACAAACTCAAGATTACATTATCGGTTTTGGCGTAAATCTTGACGCCGGTACTACAATCTGTTCTACCCTAAGCATAACTAAAGCTGCTCAACCTGGTGATCCATTAACGCCCTATTTAAGTACAGTTACGGTATCTGTAGATGGAATAGGCTCTAATTCGCTAATTGCTAGATATCAGACACCGCTCTATAATGCACCTAAAACAAATGCAAACTGGATCGCTTTATTTCCTGGTCCCTTTACCGCAAATTGCTTCACTGGCGCTAATGTAATTGCGAGTGCTAATGCCACATCTGATAGTAACGCAGGTATAATTTCTATGAATAATATACCGAATGGACTTATTCGTTTCCAAACCTACACAATTGTTTATGGAATGAGCTTAAAAGGTGGCTCACCGAACTACAACGACATCATTAGTTATTATACTTTCACAGTATAACACATGATAAAAGGCCCAGATATACCTATTTGGGCCCACTTTTAAGAAGAATCATGAAGATTAAAAAGGGCTTATGTTTTACGTTTCTGTTTCTGCAATTCATTACCCTTCAGGTTCTAACTGCAAATGGGCAAAGCACATCAATTCTTGTTCAACAAGATTCTTCGAGGCAAAGTCAAACTTCCATCAACGGGCATATGGTTACCGGCAAAATTATCACGATAAAATACAATACAATGTCAGGAAACAATCCGCTTAAAAATCAAAACTGGGTCGGTATATGGCAAGGAAGTCAAATTTTGTACGACTCACCGCCTTTGCGTAAAGCCTATATTTTAGGGACGACCAGCAGTGGCGATTTTGCTTTCGACTCCTTATCCATACAGAAAAATGAGTATATCATTGGTCTTGGAAATGGAAGTAATACCAGCACAGTTTCAGCAACACTTTATTTTAAAGCAGCTGCTGACTTTTTAGAACCCGGAATTTCCTTTTCTACGACATTAGAGGTTTTAGAAAGAGGAGATAATTACCTAGTTGTCAAGTTCAATACGCCTTTAGGAAATATTCCTGTTAAAAATAAAAACTGGATCGGAGTATGGAACGGTGAGACTTTTTTAAGTGATTGCAATAATCTGATTAAAAAGCAAACTGTCAATTCCACTGTGAGCGAAGATGTTATTGCGATAAACAACCTCAATTTAATCCGGGGAACTTGGTACACCATTACTTATGGTACAGGACCTGCATGGACAGATATTGTTGCCTCTTACACTTTTATAAATCACTAAAATAAAGACCCGATGAGCATTATATTTAAAGCTACTCAAATTCCAGGATTGTACAGTTATGTTACTGCTACAGAATGGCGGGCTTGTTTTTTACCCAAATTAAGTACAGCTCCATCAGTTACATTAGCCGAAAGCTTTAATCAACATGCCAGTATTTATATTTTTGCCTTAGAAGCACCAGACTTAAATAACCAATTCATTCAAAAATTATATACCCTTTTAAAAACCAATTACCCTTTCTATCAACAACAAAGCGATCATTGTTTGGTATGGCTTAATCAGGGAGGAAACCCGGATGTCATAGCACGGTACCAGTTTGCACAAGCCCTTATATTTGACAATTCTTACAGCATAAAGAAAAATCCGGTTACGGCATCGCAACAATTATGGTTTAATAACAGCAACTATTTTGCTGTTGCCCCTTACAGTCAGGTAAACCTGAATAAATCTCTTGATGGCTTTATTATCCAAAGGATACCTATATCCGTTCCATACGATTATGGTTTATACCTAACCAATGTTTTGAGTACTATGGCACCTATACCTTTGGGTAGTATAGCACGAAAAAATGCGAACCCCTCTTCAGAAATACCTTTAACTATTTTATTGAACAGTATTGGCAGTTCAATTCAGTATGCTATTTCCTTTCCATTGAAATTTGATAAGCCACAATATTATCAAATTGGACAAGATTTGTACCCGTATCAAGGTAAAAATAAGTATACCATTATGCCCACTGGTTTAAAGTATTATTTTAACCAAAAAGAGGGTATTACCGAAATGACCTATTTGCTTTTCAACAATACCAATACGCTCAATTTCATTGCTTTTTTTCATCCCGGTGCCATCTTCAGTCCAGATTATACAAGTTTTAGATTCGAACCGTCTTCACTCCTATATACAAATATCCCGACAACCTATGGTAAACTCTTAAACGTCGAAAGCACTGCAAATTCTATTCTTGTCTTTAGTAAATCGCCTGATGATCCCTATACTGCTAAGTCAAGATATTACTGGACCATTGTAGGTGACTTTATGTTGATGGATGTAGACGCAATGCAGCAAAGCATGATTCAAAACAGGCTACTTTGCGGAATTTCGGGAACTGAAACCATCAGTTTCACTGGGGAAAATAAAATTTATAAAGGTGATATCATTAATTTCACAAACAATCAGCCAGCATATGCTCCGGTTTTTCCTATTCTTAATGACCAAAATGTAAAAAACGAATCACCGCTTTTAAGCAATAAATTTACCACAGCCTGGTTTTCCTTTAAAACATCGGATCAAAATAACGCTAATCCTATTTACTACCATTCACAGCCAGAAGGCGCCGCACTATTTAATCCTGGTGAAACAGCGGGTATTTTAGGATATGCAGAAGTCCCATCCTCAAAACTGAGCGAGCATAAAAACACATACTTCCCACTTGCCAGTTCTGCAGTCAGTAAACCCTACTTAGGGATGCGTAAAAAAAGTGACTCAGGTTACTACGATCAAGAAACTATCCGTCAATTTGAAATACAGATCTTAAATCCAGCGCGTAAACAAGCCATCGCTATTGCCAACCAGACTGTTAAACACCTTCAGAAAAAACGTATACAAGCAACAAGCACCAATAATGTAAATTTAAGTACTACTCCACAGGGATTGTTGGTTAACTTAACTGAAGATCAATCTGCTTGGCAGAGTTTAACATTGGCCAATCCAACGGTTTCCACGGATGAAAATGAAATTCTGCAGCCTTTAATGTTTAAAAACATGGATACAGATGGCAGCAAAACGGGTTTACAGGAAGCCTTTCAAACCAATGAACAATTTTTAGTAATCAGTAACCCCGTTCCTGATCATATTGATTTTTATAATACCTATTTTCAAAATAAAATTGATATTGCAGCCTGGCCCTTTATACTGGATATTACAGGTCAAAATAAATGGACAGATAAAACTGGCTTTAACAACATCGTTATTTTTAAATTTTGTAATTATTCCATTGAAGAACGAATTAAAAATCAAAAACTGTGGACAGATCCGTTAAACTTCAATAACCAAGAGAAAATACCTGCACTTACCAAATGGATATTAGCTTATATTAATACCGCAAAACAGGCAGTAGTCAATGATAAAGAAAATAGTCCATTTTACAACTTTGTAAATATAGTCACCGATCCAAACTGGACTGGCATTATCTGTCTCCAGGTTACGATCGATTTAACCAGTTTACCAAAAGAAATCAAGGCCATCATGGCAGGTATTGATACCTCAAGATTTACAGCTCATCACTTTGGAATAGAAGCCAATCACATTGGTTTAACTGCAGACAACAAACTGGATGCAAACTTTAAAAGTTCGATGTTTGGCCTTATTAATTATGTCAATGAAACTTCCGAACTACGTAATAAACTAAAAATAGACCCTCCAGTTAACTTACCAACTACACCGGGAGACTTTGACTTTAAAGTACTTGAATTACAAGTTATTTTTGACAAGTCGGTCATTAAAGACTTTAAGTCTAAAATTCAGCTTACGCTAAATACACTCTTTAACGAACCTGTCATTTCTGAATCTAATCCAAACAAGGATGCCATCAATCAATATAGCATTGTTATGAAGGGCCTTTACGATAAAAGAAATGGCAACACAGGATACTCATTTGCAATAGCAGGATTAAATAAACTGACGTTAAGCAGTGTAGCCATCTCCAATGTAACCGTACAAGCCCTACAGCTCGCAACTATAGATGAAACAGACACAGCAGATGTTACTTCCCGGTTTTACATCAGTGGAAATATGGCTTTTAATCCACTCGACAACTTTGACATGTTTTCCTATACCTCACTTCCGTTCACTAATTTAATCTTGGATATGAAGTTTAATCTCAATGTGCTGGGATCAGACCATACCCCGACAAAGACATTTAGTTTTCAACCCGAGAGTATAGTTTTCGGTAAAAACGATGTGAAGACACGTCTAGATAGCCTTGTACCCCATTTCCCACTTGATTTAACCAATCTACTGTACAATAGCCCTGCCACTGCTGCAAAAGATACACCGGCGGTAACACCAGCTTCCTTATCTTATATTCCTGTAGACGCTCCGCTGTCCACCTTACCCCTGTCCAGCAACTGGTATGCACTTAGATTTAATGTCAATTTAGGATCCATGGGTGCATTGACAGCTAAAATTGGCTTTAATGCCGAAATTTTACTCGCCTGGAGCCCTGGTCTAGCAGGTAACTGCGCACAGGTTTTCATAAAAATGCCCTTCAGTGGTAGCAAGGCTGACAAAGGCTTTAGCTTACAAGGTATTTTAAAGTTTGCTGTTGGTTCAATCATGTTTATCAACACAGCAGCTACAGATGGTCAAAAAACACAATACGCCATGGTATTTACACAAATCGGGCTTTCACTAATGGGTTTAAAACTACCCAGATCAGGAAATACAATTTTCTATCTGTTTGGTAATCCCGATGGAAGTACGGATGATTCAAACAAAGGCAATTTGGGCTGGTATGGCGCTTATCAAGCGGAGAAATCAAAAACTTAATTAACATAAATTAATAACCTTTAAAACTAAAAAAAATGACTACTAAAAATTTAACAACAACCGGAACATCAAGCTATAAACCAAGTTATGGTGGTGCAGTCTACTTAACCTTCGGTGAATCGCAGATCATGCTGACAACCGCAGATATTACAATACCAAAATTTGCTTACGTATCTGAATCATTTTATACTGCTGTTAGCTTAGGGCAACTTAATGTTGCTTTAAACACCATCTTAACTAAATTTAGTGACGTATCGGGTGTTGATGTCACTAGCGTTACAGACAAGATCAAAAGTTTAAGCAATTTACCAATACTAAAACAAATTCTCACAGCAGAACTGGTCATTACAGAATTTGTGGTCCAGCCGCCAACAACTGCCGCGGCAAAAGATGATTTATACAGTTTTGGTATGGGTTTAAGATTAACGCAAGACAATAAACTTGGCCCAATTACACTGGACGGAGTTGCTTTCAATATCAAATTAACTCAAATTCAAACTCCCTAAACATGTCTGAAATCTGCACCACCATAACTTTAGAGGGACGCGTCATTCCGTTAGTAGCTAAAACAGCCGAAAAACTGATTTGCTATTATACCGTGCCTTCCCTCTCTGCCGATCCTGTTATTTTTTCGGCGGCGGACAAAGCCATTACCAGCGTTGCCGAACAGTTGGGTGAAGCAGGAACATTTATTAATGCGCAGGAATCGTTAAACAGTATTACCAAAACTATTGAAGAGATCATTCCTGCGCTCACGGTGCTAAAGGCATCTAACCAGATTGCCTTTATGCAAATTATCGAGATCCACCCTATCGACCAAATTTCTTTCCTAATTGCGGTGAAAATAAATAAAGGGGCATCACTTTTAGGAAATATCACTATTGATGGGGTTGGATTTCAAATTAAAGTCACCAGAACAGGCTAATACCATGGCCATACAATAAAACTTATGTCGTATCAAACTGCATATGGCGCCAGCATGTATCTAACATTTGCAGGCAAGCCACTTGTCCTTACCGGAACACTTTCTGATAATGAAACAAATTTCGAAGTGGACATGCCAACATTTACACTAGGCGAAGTTATCAATGGTATTATCCATATGGTAAAGCCCAGCTATACTTTAAATTTTGATGCGCCATGGAGTTATATATTGAATGCCGAAATTAAAAACTTTAAACTAAAGCTAAAAGTCCCTTCTAAATCATCTGGCAAACCAATTGAATTTGGAATACAATACGATACAGCTATAAAAATACCAGGATTTGAGATCAACTCACTCAGCATCATGGCCCGCTCTATTCGTGATGTAAATTTTAACATGACAGGTAGTTTGGATTTTTTAGGGATAAAATATAAACTTGATGAATTATTTGGTAAGGATGGTGTTAATTTACTGGACCCACAGGGTATGCCGCAGCCAGCTCCTAAACCAAGTATCTTTAAACTCAACTTTTTAGGTGCCGGTCAACACTTAGAACTTGCAGATGCAGCTAAGTACAACCACGTCAATGAGGTTGTCGACCGTCTGCAAGAATTAATGAAGGAACCACCTCCAGGAACCGTTGTACCACCTTTTACGCAGGCTCTACATTTCAACAACAACAGTCAATGGTTATTTGCTATTGACGCTGTTATTATGAATACGGTTGCCTTTAAAATTGTATTTAATGACCCCGTACTCTATGGACTTTACCTCAGTCTTTCGGGCGAAAAAGCAAAAGTATTTGCCGGACTTGAATTTGAAATTTTATACAAGAAAATCACGGACGATATCGGGGTCTTTCAAATAGAATTGAAACTTCCCGATAGTATCCGAAATTTAGAATTTGGAGCCGTATCCATCACACTTCCTGTCATTGGTATATGGATATATACCAACGGGAACTTCAAAATTGATCTGGGTTTCCCCTATAATAATGATTTTTCCCGTTCGTTCACCGTTCAAGCATTTCCATTCACAGGAGCTGGCGGGTTTTATTTTGCCGTATTAAACGGATCAACCTCATTAACGGTACCTAAAACAGATTTGGGTACTTTTAATCCTGTCCTTGAATTTGGTATCGGTTTAAATCTGGGTGTGGGTAAAACCTTCAACAAAGGTATTCTTTCCGCAGGCTTAACCCTTGTTTTTTATGGTATTGTAGAAGGTACACTGGGTTGGTTCAAACCTTATTCTCCCGACACTGTCCGTTCTTCAGATACCGATCTGTACTACAAACTGAAAGGGACATTCGGTATTGTGGGGCATATATTTGGTTCCGTAAACTTTGCTATTATATCAGCGACACTTGATATCATTGTATATGCACAGGCCACCGTGACCATAGAAGCTGCAGAACCTATTTTACTTGCTTTTGAGGCTGGAGTTTCCATTCAGCTAACCGTAAAAATAAACCTAGGCTTTTTCTCCATCAAGATACACTTATCCTTTAGTGCCACTATCAGAGAGCAATTTACCATTGGTTCATCTGGTCCAGCGCAATGGAAGCCAATCTCAGCCCAAGGTTCTTTATACCGCTTGAACCATAATGAAACAACTACTGTTCCTTTGAACTGGAACAGTTTGGTGACGATAGATACTCCACAGCAACTGGATCTATACTTCATTCCTTTCTTTAGTGCTTCCAAACCAGAACAGGTACAAACAACAGTTGGTATTGCATCTCTTTTTGCAGAGAATGATAATCATACACCAATAACAAATTATGTCATTGATGAAAATTCGCTTCATGCCGACAGTACATTAAAACCATTTGACAAACTGTGCATCGGCCTCTTGTCATGGGCTCTTCATGTAGCATTAGCGCAACAACATGACACCTCTTTTTCTGATTTATTGAGCGACAAAATTTCTGCCCTGCAAATCGATCAGATCATAAACAACCTAAATCAACCAATACCAGAATCCGGAAATGCTAATTCATTCAACTATAAACAGCTTATTAATTTTATAAAAGAACTGTACGTGCTTAATCTAATTAAAGCACAGGCAGATCAGGAGCAAACGCTTCCGTTAACGGTTTTTCCAATGATTCCAGAATTGTTGATGACAGATTCAGCACATAATGATGTCGTCAATTTTAACACCTTCAATACGGTCAATGAGCTGTACCTGAATGAAGTGTTAAAATTGGTATCGCAATTTACCGATAGCGACCCTGAAAACAGGATAGCTGTTCAAAGCGAACAGATCGAATCTATGGCTACGCTAATGTTTACAGATTATTTCCAGCTATTGATCAAATCACTTCTTCAATCGGCACAGGAAAATTTAGAAGTTTACAACTACATCTTGCCGAGCGATGCAGAAAACACACTTTACGCCATTGCCAATGAATTTAACGTGAGTGCCTTGGCTATTGTTTTAGCCAATAAAGCAATACCGGGAATTTTAATACCTGGTAAAAACATCCTAATCCCTGGTATTGCATATACATTAGCCGCAGCAGAAACCTTTGCTAGCTTACAGAAGTTATATCCATATACCCACACAGGTACAGACTGGAATACGGAATTCATTACCAACAACCTGAAAACCATGATGTTTCAGACAGGTGCTGGTATGGAGATCAATGGACATGACTACATTATTCTACCAAACGACACGTTCGATTCCATTAAAAAAAGCCATAAATTAACAATAAGTGAGCTGGCCGATGTAATGGAAAATAATAAAACAAAGCTCATACTGGAGACCTTTAGCCTTGTAACGCTGCCACACTTCACCGTTACGATCGACAAAGACAGTACATTCTTGTCATTTGCAACAACTTACAGCTTGGAGCTGGATGTAATTGCAGAAGCAAATCTTGAAGCAAATATTTTGCAAAATGGTGTAAGCTTCTTTATTACCAATGTACAATCCTTAAGCCTTCAAACTATTCTAAATGCTGTTTATCAAAGCAATGGATTCTCAAAAGCAGGTGGAAGTGCAAGCAGATTTGCCTTACATGGCCTCCGGTTACCGGAAGTCATTGATGGCAATCCAGGTTCCGCATTATATGGATTATATGAGCTCACTGGACAACAACTCACGATGCCCGTGATCGACGATCCTACTCAATTTAACTATACCCTCACGCTTAGTAAACCCACAGATCCGGAAATAGCCCTCAACTGGTTAATTTTCAACGGACAGAGCACCGATGTAAACAACATTGAATATGCTTTAATGCAGGAAGAAATAGATAGAATATACGCTTTCCAAACAATTGGAATAACCCCAAAAATTACGAAGGGACCATCCCCGATACAATTGTATCAAGATCAAAGTCGCGTATTTGCATTCTCTAATCCAATTGCCTGGAGTGCCTTTGGCCGCACTCCGATCCCATCAATTTGGAATTTTCCATCATCCCTAGCCGGAATTGGAAGCAGTGATCCTATTGTTGACTTAAAACTCGCGATGCAAACTAGACCAGATGCTGCACGTGAAGTTAATGCCTTACCACAAGACAGCTATTTCTACGGTACGATGGTTCCCATAACCATAAAAAAGGTAAGCCAACAGGCTAAAGAAAAAATAAACGAACGCACCTTTGAAGTATTTGGAACCGATGCTAGTGGTATTGAAACCTTAACAACGTTACTCAGAGCTGATCATATCGATACCCTACTGGATTCTGTAAGCATTTTATATGCCTCTAACCCCGATAATGACGAAGCTCGAGCACTACGTTCTGATGATTTTAGCAAACTCTTATTGTTGCTCATCAACACGAATCTTTCTACCGAAACCAATCCCGATACCTTAAGATTTGCGGCAAGGTCAGAAAACAATAAAATAAGTAACACAACCGCAATTGACTTTATATCCCGCTTATGGAAATCCTCTTTGGTACGTACAGGTGGATACTATCTGTATTATGATTTAGATGGGGATACATTGCCCGAATCACTCTTTGATAAGAACGGAAATGGGGAAATTTATCTTTTGATTCAGTATAAAAACTTACCAAAAAATCAAGTTACTGCTTATATGAATATGGCAGGGCTCTATCAAACCATTGACACTTCGCAATCGCTTCTTTTTGGTGAGTGGCAGGCTGATCTAAAAACTGCAACACCAGCAGAGTTAAATCAGATGCTTATCAGAAATCAGATTATCAGAAACGCTGTCATTAAACCTGGAAATGTGGGTTTTGAACTGGACAGAGAAAATCCAGATGATTTATTTCATGCTGAAAAAGTCAATTCAGATAACTATGCGTACGACCTGCAGATCCAATATAACTTATTGAATTATGCCATTAATGGTGATGGTAAACACTTTAACAGCTTACAATCTGTCACACCAGTTAGTCCGACTAAAGATCCCAATACGAACAATAACGATTGGCATTATAGCAAAGCAATGCCTGTCCGTAAATTTTACAACGGAAAAGCTGCATCGGCCTACACCGGACTGGGTGAATCGGTAACGATAGATTTTAATTGGCAGGATAATTATGGAAACATCTTTAGTACACCATTGAACCAGGTAAGTTATAAAATTTTATACTTCGATCAGTTAATACCTTTTTCAACATGGCCATCGTTAACTACTGATTATTATTTCTTTAAAGCCGTAGCCAAAGATTCTGATGCCAATTTTAAATTAACATTCCATTTTACACCTGGCGCTAAGTATAGCTTTAATCCAACAGATCCTGACGTTCAAAATCTTAAGGTAGCCGTAGTCGCGCAGGCAAAAGAAAGTTTAAAAATTTACGCAGGCATCCTCGACCAGGTTATGCAGAACGATGTGAGCATTCATCTTAAAATATCGACAAATCCAGATGAGCTATATCCGCTCGCTCCAGTGCAGCAAGCGTTAAAGGACGGCGTGATTACCTTTATCAATACCACGACCGACTGGATCCAAACGTTTATTGCCGACCCAGATCTGTATAACCAATATCAGGCATCTGGAAATCATAACCCAAAGATTTACAATTATGATTATGTATTTAGCAGCTACATCAATCCTGTAAACCAGCAGGACATATTTGCACTAGCCGTCAATCTGCTCATTTCAAGATCAACGGATTTAATCGACCCTCAATTTATTTACGATAACAACGGCATAGCAGTATATGCGCCAGGCGTACAACAGGTGATCAATGCCGTTAAACCTAAAGCATCTGATTTCCTTTCACCTAAAGGGACGAATACGGATGACAAATCGTTAGCACTTCGAGATTTTGCCTTAAACTTTGAACAGGCCTTCAGCAACCAGCAGTTTAAACTGGCAGCAACCTATGTCGGAGAGAAAAACAACACGTTAACCAATACACATAACGAAGAATTGTGGGTGGTTAGAATAAAAAATACCAACGATAAAACAACTGGTATCGCTTGTTCGGTTAATTACCATGAAGCAAACTATTATGCACCGCAACCACTGGCAAATTTCCTTTTCAGCTTACAGGATATAGAAATACATGATTTTGATTTCTATACCGGAAGTCAGACCGGAAGCAGCAATCGCAATTTTAGTGGGATCGATTCGGAAGTGTGGGCACAAAACTTTTTACAGAGCATCGAAACCATATTAGGCTCCGATCTGAGTTTACCGATTACGATGATAGACCATTTAAACGGAAGTTCTGACGACCAAGGGATTTTAGCAAAAATATTAAACGCTAAAAAGATTGTTGCTGATGCTATTGGCCTGCAGACTATCCCGATCCTTTTGAATCCGGATCAGCAAGAAAGTGGCTTAGCATTGGCATCTGAAAAAATAAAACAGCAACTGCTCATCAACCTGTACAATGGGTATATGATCAATACCGTGGTGCAGTATCGAGTAGATATGGATACACCATACCCAAATCAGGCACAACAAATAGCGCCAAATTATTATGGTAAACCATTTGTTAATAACCAGGTGGCAGACGATGCAAAAAACTATTCATTCTCCACAGCGAAAATTCCACTTAAAAACTTTGCGGCAGCTCAAGAATCTTCAGCGTCTTACCTGACCTACACTTTTGAAGCTAAAACTCCTTCGCTATCATCGCATATTTCGGTTCCTGTTCAGTACAACATCACGCATGCAGAATTTAATATTCAAAAATTAAAAGAAGGAGCAACCAATTTACCTGACGATTTAGAAAACTACGAATTATCGGAATGGTTAAATTTCATTATTCCTTTCGATGCTGCTTTCAGCACCATGGCTAATACTGACATTCCTGTTCCACTGAGGCAATACCCCGCATTACCAGTTTTTGGAAGCCAGATTATTAATCCTAAAGTAGCAGATACTGAAAAAGATAAAATTACGATAGAAGATGCCAAATTTAGCAATTTCTCCTTCGACTATACATTAGATCAATTTATTGCACAAGACTGTTATAACTTTGAAGTTTACTTTAATGCTGATCCTGAAAAAATAGCAAATTTACAAGATTCTAAAAACCTAAGTGCCAAACAAAAAGCGTTGTTCGCTCAATTGGCCCAGTTCGAAACCGTTTCAAATGATTTTACAGATTATTTTAAAACAAATCTGCCCAATGTAAATAAAGATACGAGCAGCGATGAACTAAAAACATTGACCCAGATGCTCAGCTCCTACAGCGATTTAGTTAACGATGTCGGAGATGCTTGGCTCAACCTGTACACAAAAGATTTGAAAGCCAATTATGCAGCCATCTTGGAGGTTATCAAAGCCGTATTTCAGGTTACAGAATCATCTTCAGATAGTGATCCGACTACAGGTTTATTCCAGGTTGCTATAAGCAATTGGTCTGTCGTATCGGCCGATAAAGCAATTTCATATGTTTATTTTCCTGAAGTTAGCCTGCCTGAGTGGACAGCAGAATGGTATTACAGCACTCAACTCAATGGCAATGATCCTTTACCTATACCACAGGGGCAAGATCCCGCTCAGTATGAACTGGTTATTTTGAGATATTACAAAATTAATAAAGGTAAAAAGGTGTACTTAAGCTTTACAGAAGGTGTTACGATAAGGTCACGAAGCATCACCTTTAAAGATCTAAGTGTATTGTTGATTCAAAATGCATGGGCCGGCTTATGGATTGAAAGAAACGCAACACTAGGCCAATACCCTACTGCGCCCGAGTTTATTTACGCTACACCGTTAAACAGGTTTAACAATCCAATTATGCCATCTTTGAATCTGAACAATACCTTTAAACTGCAGCCACCTGCTCCTGATCAAAAACAGTTAAAGCACTATCTCTGCCATCTGTTAAGTAAGTTACTGCTTGCTCCGGACCAAAGCAGCGCAGCAGCCAGTTTAAAAATACTCGTACAATATAAATTTACAACAAGCGGGCAACTTGGTGAAATGCCTTATATCAATTTACCAGTTCTTTTGGTACCGCCGACATTATTTACCAAAGCAGATGTTGATGGTAATGGCGAAGCTGTACAGGCATTAAATGAAACCATATTGCAGTGGTTCGTAGACACAAAACCTTTACTGAACTGTGGCGTCATTACCTTTTCAGCATTCTTCTACTCCAACCTCACAGGAACAACAAACAGTTTACCTTTGCTGGTTTTAAATAATCTTGAAATTGATGTAAATAACATTTCTGATATCAATCAATAATAAGCAAGGTAAGTTAATAAAAAGCCCTTTCTCAAAGTTTATAACTTGAAGAAAGGGCTTTTCTGTTTTTACAGTATCTTTTTACACGTTAGAGCGTATGTTGAAAAAGTTACGCGTTTCCTTTAATACATAATCAACCGAGGTATGTCTGGCGAAATAATCAAAATATTTATAAATATCATTGTGATTGGCACCATAAAATAAAATAATACGGTTAATATCTTGTTGATTTCCAGAACCTACACATACAGCTAAGTAGCCCGCCACAACCATACTTCTTTGGGTTTTTGACAATTGCATACCAAAATCAATCATATTACCGTTTGAATTCACCGTTGTTAGATTTGATTCACGTACTAGTGGAATATCATCAGGCGCGTTGTACTTTAAGGCCCTTTCAAAAACGACAAGAGTTGGACTTAACGTTGGCGGCGTTGCATTCATGGCTGCCAGATAGTTTTCTGCCCTTTGCCGATCCGGTTCATCAACGTGCGATTCGCCAAGTAAAACAATTGATGTTGATGTAGCCTGTTGAGCCGCAAAAAGACTTTGTACTTTTGCCGGAGTCGTCCGGGCTGGGTTGTCTGTCACTGTAGCAGGAAGGTCGGCGCCAGTTGGTTTATTCGTCGCCGCATCGACGAGCTCATTTACTGTTTCAAAAACAGCCCTAGTTACCTGCTTATCTGTTCCTGCCTCACCAGGATTAACGACATTGTTGTTAAATAGCGCCTTTGCATAGGTGCCTTGTACGATTAATTTCATAGTTTGAATAAGTAAAATGGTTTATAAAAATTTAATGAAATCAAATTTACCTACATAGAACCAAAGCCACTTGTGGGTTTTCACTGTTTTTAAAAAGCTATAAACAGGGTTTAAATCAACCGTAAAAACTTTTAAATTTTAAAAAAAGCCTTTTAATTAATTATTTTCAACAATAAAATTAAATAATTATAATTTGATTAACTAAAAATTTATTTTGATATTTACTTACATAAAAAACCTTTTATGAATCTCAAAACTAAATCTATTACTTTGGTCCTAGCAGCTCTCTGTCTAGCTGCATGCCAGAACAAAACCGTTAACGTTTCAAATGATAACGACTTTAAAGATAATTTGGACACCCTTAGCTTACAGGTCGCTGAAAATTATGTCCGAAACTACGCTAAACGTGCTGGTACGGTTGACTCAGTCTTTACTGAAGAAGGTATTTCTAAAATCAAGAAACTACCGGATACCCGCGCCGTATGGTTTAGTGTTGCGAGATTAAAAGCTTTAGTTGAAAAAATAGAAGCCGAAGGCGGTGATGGAATTCGTTTTTACTTTGCAACTTATGACAGTACTTACAATGCTAAAAGCAAGGAACATCAACCACCTCGACCTTACTGGAACCACAATACGTTAATTATGGTTTCGACCAAAGACAGTTTGAAAAGATACCATCGGGATTATTACAACGATAGAAAAGTTGGCGCAAATAACGGTATAAACGGTTTTATCATTGGCACTGTGCCTGAAAACCGTGGAGAGATGTGCCCACCTCCAGCAAATTGCAAGGATGTTGGAGCATTACTAATACATTAATAAGCCATAACCAACTCCCCAAAAAAATGATTAAAAATAACCGATGAGCATTTATTTGACAGTAAATACAATCGCGGAACTCATTTGCCTCCTTATTGGTTGTTTTTGTCTGTATAACGACAAAGAACCAATATGGAGGTTCTTTATTTTGTATTTAGTACTCATATGTCTTACCGAGATTTTCGCAATCCATATGCGCAAAGTATGGGAAATGTCCAATCTACCCCTCTACAACATTTTTCTAATAATAGAGTGTTTCAGCATTAGTGTCTTCTTATACAACTTATTTAAAAAATATACGGACAGAAGTAAATGGCTTATGACCTGGTTATCTCTTTTCGTCATCCTTTACAGCTCCGAACTCTTCAGCAATCAATTTTCTAATTTTGCCTTTAAAACGGCAGCTGCTATTTCCTTTGTATTTGTACTGGCAAGTTTATACTATTACTATCTATTATTAAGGGATGAAAAGTATGAAAAATTAGACTCCTATGCACCCTTTTGGTGGGTAAACGGAACGCTTATTTTCTATTTTGGCAGCACAGCACTTAATATCTTCTTTGATTACCTGATCAGGGATCAATTATCACAATTTCAGCACTCTATTCGGTATATTATTTTCAACGTACTTAATATAACTTTATACTGTTGCTGGTCATACGCTTTTATATGCAGATATCATCAAAGGAAATCCTCGTCTTAATCAGTATAATAACGGTTATTTTCTTAACGATCCCGTTATTTCTGATTGCTTATATCAGGCTTTACAACGAGCGGAAGAATAAACATGCGGAAGAAAAAAGAAACTTGAAAAGCGCGTTCGAAAACGAACTTCTAAAATCTCAAATAGAAGTTCAGGAACAAACTTTAAAAACCATAGCTTACGATTTACACGACAATATCGGTCAAATTTTGGGCTTAACTGTCATTACGTTAAGCTCTATTGATCTAGAAAATAGAGAAAAGGCTGCCGAGAAAATCAGTACTGCCGAGGAATTAACGAAAAGATCCATAAAAGCCATTAGATCAATTTCTAGATTATTACATGGTGAAGAATTGTTAAGCCGCGGATTGACCGGGGCTATTGCATTTGAGTTGGAATGGCTGGAAAAATCAGAGCTTTTTACAATTACCTATCTCAACAACGCAAAAGACCTAAAAGCGCAACCTGAAAAGGAAACCATTATCTTCCGGCTTTTTCAGGAAATTCTAAATAATATCCTCAAGCACGCCCAAGCCACACAAATTACCATTAGTTTAGAATTATCGAACAACGTTTTAACATTATCCCTAGCAGACAATGGTATTGGCTTTGAAGTAAATCAACAATATGAAGGCATGGGTTTGCAGAACATCCAGAAAAGAGCAGCAATGATTAACGGAAATGCGCTATTTAGTTCTAAACCTGGATCAGGTACCAAAATCGTTATTACTATACCTTATTAATATCTTATCTATTTTATTATGACTGCCGATAAAATCATATCAATCGCAATTATTGACGACCATACCCTCTTTCGTCAGGGCATGATCAGCCTGCTTTCTGAATTTAAAGAGATCCAGATTGTTTTTAATGCCTCCAACGGTAAAGAGATGAAAGATAAAATTGTATGCAATCCAATTCCAGAAGTTATTTTGATGGATATCAACATGCCTGTCATGGATGGTTACGAATCAACCAGCTGGCTGAAGGCAAACTATCCTCAAATCAAAGTGCTCGCGTTAAGCATGTTTGATGAAGATAAATCAATTATCAAAATGCTTAAAAATGGCGCGGGAGGATATTTGCTTAAAGAATCTAAAACAAGTGAGGTTGTAGCGGCGATAAAAACAATTAACGACCATGGCTATTTCCTTAACGATCTTGTTTCTGGGAGATTATTAAGAAATATTCAGGACAACAAATCAGGTCAAAATATTTTAGCGGATTTGAGTGCGAACGAGATTAAATTTTTACAGCTTTGCTGTTCAGAAGATACCTATAAAGAAATAGCTGATCAAATGAATTTAAGCCCGCATACGATTGATAATTACAGACAAAATCTGTTTCAAAAATTTGAAATAAAATCAAGAACCGGACTGGTACTGTTTGCTTTAAAAAACGAGTTGTTTGTTTTATAAAACTGTAATCCGATAAAAAATAAGCCATCTCATAGTCAAGATGGCTTATTAAATTTTTATTCCCATCTGTTAATAGGGAAATTAGAAAGATCTTAATTAGTCTATTAAAAACAGACAAAAATATACATTACCAATTACTGATCGTATTCGATTTATCAATAATCTGTTTTAAGAGCGTATTAAGATGAGCATTCTCTGGTGAGCTTGCTGCAATTAAAAAGCTTCAATGCATCTGACAAGGATCTCAAATTCAAGGGCTAAGTACTGCATTAGAAAAATAAGCGACGACCCGATCAATGCGTTCAGACAGTCAAATTATAACCACTGATAACTAACTTATTACTTATTATTAATTTTTTAGGATATATTCCTTACCTCTTTCTTTAAACCTATTATTTAGCTTTTCAATTCTACTTTTATTGAAGTCCATAAACCTATAGTCAAGTGATGTTAAAGTATCCATTGCTGTTAAAAAGTAAAATTGCTCTGCTTTTAGTTTCGTGTTAATTTCTTTCAGTAATAACTCTTCTAACATGGGCAGGGTTTGCAGAATTTCGGGATTTTCCCAAACTTTCATACAATCAAATTCTAATTTTTTCAACTTTGTGAGTTTAGCTAAGCTTGGTAAGGTCTCTACTCTTGTAGCACCAAGTCTTAAAGACTGTAAGTTGTGAAAGTCTGCCAAAAAATCAACATTTTCTAACATTTTTATCGAAGTAATGCTCAGGTTGATCAGGGTCTCCCTATTAATTTGGTTAAAATCACTTGACGTTATACAATTATCAATACTCAAATGCCTAATATTATTCAAAGTTTTGAAAAAACTAAACGAATTAATTGTAGTAGATAAATGCAGATTAGTCAATTTATTACAACTTGACAAAGGTTCTAAATCCATAAATTTTCCTGTCAAACTAATATTGGACAGTTGATTTAATTTTTCAATAAAGGAAAGATCAAGCTTTTTTTTAGGTTCAAGTCGTAAACTTGTCAGTTGCACCATTTCTGCAACTTCTTGTAAAGAAGTATTATTAAAACCATTGAAATAAAGCTTTTTGACATTACCCATTTTTGTCAATAATGACAATTCTTCATTTGTTATGATGCGATTATCAGCAACACTCCAAACATGTAAAATTAAATCGGGTCTTACCTGAAAAACGATTTCATTTAGATCTTTTAATACTGATAATTCTTCCGCTCCAAAAGCAAATGTTACAGAAGCATTAGGTCGCAATATTTGAATTGCATCATTCATTTTAACGTTTGTCCAAGGAATTCCGTTCATGGAATGAATCCATTTTTCTGCCATAACTTATCCTAACTAAAACCTATTTTAAACACTTATTACCAATTGTTGATCGTATTCGATTTATCAATAATCTGTTTTACGATTGCATTAAGATGAGTATTCAATCCATTGGTGGCATCTTCTAAAATCAATTTGCCATTTTGGTCATAAATCGCCACTCTATCCTTCTTGCCTTTAACAAGATTTAGCGTCGTCCAGCCACTATTGCCATAGCCACTTCCAGCTCTGAAAGTTCCTTCGTACCATCTTTTAAGTTCAAAAGTAGGACTGTTGACCCGAATCTTGCCATCTTTAAAAAGAAAGGACAAGGTATACGACAGGTCATATTTATAATTCGTTTTTCCAAAACCACCACTGCTATGTCTTACAGGTATCGCTTTTTCTTCATAGGCTGTCAGTGTAATACTTTCACCTTCCAGGACAATCAGGCCTTTTTGAGGATTGCTGTAGATGCTATTAATCGCATTGAGTACATTCTTGTACAAGTCCGCCTGTTTTACGTTAGGCACATCTACGACCGCAAAATCGTTATTGTCGTTAGATACAAAACCGTTGGCTGTTAATTTGAAATATTGCGCAAAACTCAGCTGTGTAACCAGCAAAAGTATCACCATACCTAGCATTTTCTTCATATTCATCATTTTGAAAATTTTCAATTCTACCTTTGTTGCTGGATTCGTGATTTAAATCATGAATAATCCAATTTGGATCAACAAAAATATAATTATTTGTCAAATGGCAAAAAATAAGTTTTTAGAGATGCGTGATTTTCAGAAGGCCACGTTTTTATTTTATGGTAAATTACCAATCATTGATCGTTCCAGATTTATCAACAATCTGCTTTAGAAGCGCATTGAAATGACTGTTTAAACCATCATAAGCATCTTCAAATCTTACTTTTCCATTATCTTCAAAAAGATATAATTTCGATTTTCCGACTTTTTTCAGGCTTAACGTAACCCATTCATCCCCACTCCAACCGCTAGCCCCTTTGTAAGACCCTTCGACATATCGTCTCGCTTCAAAATCAGGACTGTTGATCCGAATCTTACCGTCTTTAAAAAGAAAGGTCAGTGTATACGATAAATCATATTTACGAAGGGTTTTTCCGAGCCCATTAGAAAGTTTGATGGGTAGAACTTCCTCTTCATATGCTGCTATACTAATACTTTGACCCTCAACAACACTAAGCCCTTTCTGTGGATTTCTGTAGATGCTATTAATCGCATTGAGGACATTTTTATACAGATCCGTTTGTTTTACATTCGGGACTTCAACCACCGTATAATCACTGTTGTCGCTGGATACAAAACCCTTAGGCGTTAGTTTAAAATATTGAGCAAAACTCATCTGGGTGACCAGTACAAGGATGACAATACCTAGCATTTTTTTCATATTCATAATTTTTTAGTATTTTAAATGAGCTGCTTTCTCTTGGATCAATGATTGTTCCACTTTACTAAATTACGCCCTTTTTTGTTTTAAAATTTACGTAAATAGACTGGAGACCAATTTTGATTGCAGTTTTGAGTATTTCAGTTGCATTTGGATACAAGAAACACTAAGTGCTTTGGTGGTTTTAGGCGCTTCATTAATCGGTTATTTATTGACACGAATAGGACTACAAACACGACAGAAAATAAGGGCGAATGCACAACAGCCGTTTGGCAAAATAAAACACTAAAAACCGAAAGCATGACCGCTAACAAGGTATTGCCAAAAGAGGGGTTGAAGGAAATCTATTAAACTTTTTAACTATATTTGAATAGGTATTTCTATTAAATGGCGATGTTAAAAATCCCCGTAGCAACTTTATGATTCGCCAACAGCTAAATATAAACAAAATGTCAAAATCAGTCCTAACCATAACATTAAACCCCTGCATTGATAAAAGCAGTACGGTTAAAGGGCTAGTACCCGAAAAGAAACTGCGTTGTGAAGCTCCAAAATATGAACCCGGTGGCGGAGGTATTAATGTATCAAGAGCATTAAAAAGATTAGGGATATCATCAGGTACAATTTTTACATCGGGAGGCAAGACAGGGAAACTTCTTGAAGAGCTTTTGCAAAAGGAAGAGCTTGATATTTTGCCGTTGCCGGTTGGAAATGAAACAAGAGAAAACTTTATTGTTGTAGATACTTTAAATAATCAACAATTCAGGTTCGGTTTTCCGGGGCAACCTATATCTGAGGAGGAACAAATCAATATTTTAAGAACTATTGAAAGCATAAGTACTTTTCCCGAAATAACAATTATAAGCGGCAGCTTACCTGAACAAGTTCAGCCGGAATTTATAAAGGACATTATTCAGATATGTAAGCACAAAAACAGCAAAGTCATTGTAGACACCTCTGGTAAAGCATTGGAAATAGCTGTGAACGAGGGTGTTTTTCTTGTGAAGCCGAATATTGGAGAGTTAGCAGCTCTTTCAGGAAAAAGCGAATTGACCGAAACCACAATGGATGAAGCCGCTAAAAATTTGATACAAAACGGTAAAGCGGAAATAATTGTTGTTTCTTTAGGTGCTAAAGGTGCTGTACTGTATTCTGAAAAAGGAAAGGTACAACAAGCCGCACCGCTTGTAAAAGTCAGGAGTACTGTCGGAGCAGGAGATAGTATGGTCGCAGGTATGGTTTCTGTTATGGTAAATGAGGGAAATGCGGAAGAAATATTGCGTATGGGCATTGCTTGCGGTACAGCGACCACAATGGCAGAAGGAACAGGGCTTTTTTTGAAGGAAGACGTCGATAATTTATACCAATATCTCCTCCAAAAGCATAAGGGCAATGGTAAATAATCAACCGGTTTAGAAGTGCAAAATACAATAAAAGGGGATTAGGTTATTGAGAGAAAGTATTTTGCCCAGCGGGAATTCTGATGTGCCCCCCCCCCGCTACATATTCATATATTTAGTAGGTCTATATTGCGATAATTCCCAAAAAACCGCTTGAAATTTTTCGCATTACAGTCGTAAAAACGAATTTGTCAATTCAAATATTCCCAATAAAGAGAATTTAATTTTGTTAATCTATTATATAGTCACTAAATTTACAAAGAAAACCAAATATGATATAAGCAAAAATAGAGCTTTTAACTTTATAAGTTTAATGAAATGAAGATACCCGCTATCAATATTCGATATATCCTTATACTTTTTATAGGAGCCGTCGTATTCCAATCCTGTACAAAAACAACTCCCGAAGAACCAAAAGTAATACCTGAGCCAGAACCTGAGAAAGGTCCAGACCCGATCAAGGATCAGACATATGTTTACAGCTCGGAGAGCCTATTGGAATTTGGCCTTTATCAAAATAATGAGTTGCTATCTTCATTTGCACAAACTGATCAAGATAAGAACTTCAAGAACCGTCCAAAATATTTCAGACCTCAGGCTATGACCCTCAAAAAGGATTCACTGTTCATTTCCAAAGCTGGTGGCTATAAGGAGTCATATAAAATAAAATGGGAAAAAGAAGAGTTGTTTATTTATCAGGATCAAGACAAGGATTGGAAACACTTTGCCACCAAGAATGATAAAAATGAGATCTCACTGAATATTGCACTCTATAACAGCCAATTAAAAAGCGAGAATTCCAATGCCCTCCGCTCGGGTCAGCTTTACAACCCATCCTCTATCAATGACATATTGAGTGATAAAAGTAGAGCCGCTATGAAAACGATCTGGTTAAAGATCAAGGTTATTTATGTACCCGAAAATATGAAGTCATGAAAGTAAAAATACTCATCATATTATTGAACCTATTTTGTTTAAACGTCCTAGCACAAGAAGTCGACGATGACAGAGACAGGATTTTCACCAATAAAAATATTGAGAAATTATACCTGGGTGCCATTATGAAGATCAGTTCGCTCAATGCAGATAATTATGAATTTATTGAAGCTGCAAACCTCCCGCCTGTAGACTTCTTACAAATAAAAGCTATCACGCAAGTACTTCCGAGCAAATCTGCGATGATCAAATTTATACTGAAAGATATTGAGGACTATGACCTCTCAACAATAGTCAGCACATCGTGGCCCAATACCCGAAAAGTAGCATCATATGAAAAGTTAGGGACATTTTTTGGTCAAAAGATAAATGCAGAGATAATGCTTGCCGTCAACCCAAAAGCTAAAAATACCAAACCCCTATATGCTGCAAGATTCCTCAATCTCATCTATAGTTTAGATTGTATTCCCGATTATGCCAAAGCAAGAGCACATGCTGCTATGAAGGGTCGTGCCCCACAGGACTACATGTATGTTGATGGAATCTCCTTTGGTAGAGCTGCATCAATTTTCATTGAGTCTGATGCAGACTATGAAACGATAAAAACACTGATAGAGAAAAAATACTCAAAAAGAGAACTAACCGAGCAGGACGAGGCAATCTTGGCAAATTCAACCATTCATTTCCAAATTTCGGATACAAAGCAAGTAGACCTTCTGGACGGAGACCCTTTTGAAATTATTCGCGATTATATGACTAGTCCTATTACAAAAGAAGATTTCCTAAGACCAATCTGGTTTACTGGATCTGATTTAAAGGACGGCTATATGGTATTTACGCCGTAGAAATATTTGAACAGGATCACATCTAACTCATTATAGCTTCGCACAAAGTATAAAACCTAATTACGCATTGGATAAGATGGCGCAGGATAATCCCTGTCGACATGCATTTTATTGATCAAAATATCGCTGATCCGTTGACGCATCCGCTTATCATCGACCGAAATTTTTAAAATTTTGTTGATATAATAGGTATCGCCTTTAAATTCGCTTTCTATTTTATTGGCAAATGTGGGGGTCAGCGATTTATATGCAAATGAAAGCTCAGTTTCGTTTTCTGCTATTTTTTTTACGGTCAGTGTCCAAATAAACCCGTATTCAGGAAATAAAAAGCTTTTTTTAATCGGCACAAACTGCGTTTTTTTGCCTTTTAACTTGTAATTATAGAGCATATAAATACTTGGTTTGGAAACGTCTTTTGCTGCCGCTGCGACCAGCTTATTATACTCTTTTTCGTTGTCAACAAGAATTTCAGTACTTAAACCTTTCTCCTGGATTTCAAAGCTAGCCGTACTATCTGTATGCGCCAGGGCTTTAACCTCCATATCCTGATCAATATACCAGCCGTCCATATCAGGGATAGCATCTTTTACACGTTCAAAACTTGCCTTTAATTTGGTTGGGAGCAATTTACTTGTCACCGTTTGCGCACGCAGACCATCCACTGCAGCGATAAAAAGAAGCATTATACCAAGATATTTTCTCATCATGATTATAGTCATTTAGCAATACTAAGAACTCCCGTAAATTACAAGTTTTATCGCTGGCAATCTATGACCAATTTATATTTGAGGGTCATCGTTTACAATTCGTAAAGTATTTGTCTCCATTCGTACGCTTTAACATTGAATTACCCTTACCCCTCGCCTTCTGATAGACCACCACCCAGCAGTTTACTTGTTGTATAACTTAGCATCTGATTGTCAGCGACTATAAAAATGTAAAAATGACTGGAAACAGCTATACAAAATGACCTTTTCTAGTCATTATTTTTCTTATAACCTATTGTAGATTTGTCGCAGTAATCAATACAATAAAACTTAGCGAACAACATATCGTGTTACACATACCAAAAATGAATAAACCTTTTAAACAGAATATTTATAATGTTCCCATAAATAAATAAAAAAAATGAAAAGAAAAATCAAAAACGTAGTGAATGCAAAAAAACGTTATATGGCTCCTAGCATAGCGAGTCAGAGCATTGAGCTTGAACATGGAATTGCAAGCGGTTCGGCAACAACAAATCCCGGAACAAGCGCCGATCCTGTTCGTGAAGAATGGGGAACTGGTACAAATAGAGATGGTAACCTAGATTGGTAATTAATTTTAACGGCAAATACAAAATGGAAAAAACAATAAAAAGTCAAGCCAAAACAGGGTTACTAATACGCGGAATGCTACCGCTCATATTATTTATCTTTTCTTACTGTGCAAAAGATAACAATACCGACATCTCCAAAGGCATTGCATTGGTCAAAGTCAATATCAGCGGGACCGAATTTAATACATTGGAAAATATTGGACTTAAAGCTTCCAGCGGTAAGAGCGGGACAGGCCCAGCCACGAATAGGACAAGTGCAATATCTTTCAACGAAGATTTTGACTTAGTTACAGAAGTATCTGTAGCAGCTCAGGAAACAGCGCCTACCCAAAAAGCAGCAAAAAGTAGTTCGAAGGCTGCCGCGGAGATTAATGAATTATCGCCCAACATTAAATACAAATTGGCCGTATATAACCAAGATGGCAGCTACCTCACAGAGCGGGACTATGTCAAAGGACAGGAAGCGAATACTGCAGCCTTAAATTTGGATGGAGGCAATACATACACTTTTGTCGCCTATTCGATCAATAGTGCAACTGCAATACCTTCAATAACGTTTACAGATGCCACTAATAAAACATTGGCAAATTCTGTTGTCCAAGTAAACGGAAGTGATGATCTGATGTATTTCAAAACTGAAATGCAGGTGACCGGCGGTACAGAAAATTATTTGGGCATTGTATTGAAACACCAGTTGTGTCAAGTGACTACAATTGTCGATGCTTCACAAACAGGCTACAATATTACTGCAGCTTCGGCATCCTATGGACCTCATACGAGCAGTGCTACTTTCAGTTTAATGGATGGCGCCAATACTGCGGGCTCGGGCACTCCGGGAACTATCAATGTTACTTTTCCAACAACCATGGATGCCCTGGTAATAACAGGTACTCCGACAATTATCAACGCCAATTCTACAGCAGGTACATTGACGATCAATACGATTACCGTAGGGCCGCTTTCTGCAAGCAACCTGGTGCCTTTTACCGATTTGGTCTTTGAACCTGGAGTGAAATATGATGTTAAGTTTAACCTTGTTCCTAAAGATATATTTTTGGTACACGCAGGATTTTCGGCTGCCCGAATAAACGGTCAGATCTGGATGCGTCATCACCTTGGAGCCACAGGAGATCCGGATGTACTTGGCCAGTCCATTGCAGGTAATTATTTTCAGTTCGGGCGGAAGGCTGTCGTCGCTTCAGGGACTGCAACGGCTACGAATTCCAACTGGAACGGGTATATGGCAGCTGCCAATGCCTGGAATAGCGGTACCGAAGCTGCTCCGGTCAAGACAGCAAATGACCCCTGTCCAGCAGGTTACCGCATTCCGACCGAGATTGAGGTAAGAGCATTAATAGCCAATTCCCTTTCAACCCAATCAGGTCCATGGTCGACCAGTCGCTATGCGTCAGCAGTTATCATGACAAGTAAGCGCAATAAAGCAGTCAAGTTGACGATCCCTGCACAGGGATACTTCTCATTCCTGGGACTTGCAAATCCTCCTTATACCCCCGGAGCTCTTACCAGCGCAGGGTCGATGGCAATTTTCTATAGTAGTAACGGAAGTGGCGGCGTAAATTATTTTAGATCTACATCGACGAATAAGCCAGCCCATTTTGTGGAACCAACAAACAATAACACAAAGGAATATTCCTTTAACATCCGCTGTATAGCGCAATAATCTGTTCAAGCTTATTCACGGATAATACAATCTTGTTCTGGCGGGTAGTTCATTAATTTGGGCTGCTCGCTTTTTTTATGAATGGATCCGAATGGAAGTATTAAATAATATTATTTTTTGTCCCTTCCAGAATAAGGGCCGCGACATTATTGACATTCATTTTCCGTAGCATATTCTTTCTATGATTTTCAATAGTAAATTTGCTTAGGTGGAGTTTTTTTGCGATTTGAGCTGTCGTTAAGCCCGCTGCTAACAATGTCAGGATTTCTTTCTCCCGTGTTGTCAGCAACATGCTTATCTGGGCGGTACAAACTTCAGGTTTTGCCATGACCTTTTGGATACTTTTGCTAAAAACGATATTTCCTTCCAGTGCCTGATATATGCAATCAATTAATTCATCCGAGGATGTGTTTTTGAGAATATACCCATTGGCGCCATTTTGCAGCATTTTCATCACGGCACTTTTCTCGGCATGATTGCTCAGCCCCAGCACGATAATCTGCGGGTTGATCTGTTTGATCTTTAAGCATACGTCCATTCCATCTGCATCCGGCAGGGTAATATCCAAAAGTACTAACGTTATTTCATTTGACCGGAGATACGTTAGCAAGCTTTCTGAATTCACAAAGCTTGCTGCGAGATTTAAATTGCTGTGTTTGTCTATCAGGTTTTGGATCCCTTCCGCTATTAAAGGATGGTCATCAACTATGGCGATTTGATATTTCATTTGATACGTTTAATTCAATATTAAAAATAGTTCCCTTACAGGCGGGCGCCGAGACAACCTCAAAATGCCCATTCATGTAGCCTATCCTAGCCTTTATATTTTCCAGTCCCAATCCTTGAGATCCGGATTTATCCTTTTGTTGCAGGCCAATACCGTCGTCTTCATACGTTAAAAAAACGGTTTGTTCCATTTGTGAGCACTGAATCAAAACCTGCCGTGCTCTAGCGTGTTTTACCGTATTGGTCAACAGTTCTTGAATAATTCTGTAGATTGTCAATTTTTCCTGCTCCTGCAATGATTCGGATACGTCCATATAATCAAGGTCTATATGTAAATCATCCGAGCTGTAATAGGTACAGAGATCCTTTATAGCCGCCTCGAGGCCGAGTTTCAGCAGCATCTCCGGCATCATATTATTGGCAATCTGTCTGACTTTTGCCACAGAATCATCTAGTTGCCCTATAACCTCATTCAGTGATTGTTTCTGTGAAATCGTACTGCTTTCGTTGATTGCATTAAAAAGGTTCATTTTTAACACTGTTAAAGTGCCCCCAAGGTCATCATGAAGGTCTCTAGCAATCCGTTTCCTTTCTTCGTCCTGCCCCATCAATAGCGCTCTAGCGGTATTAACTTGTTCTCTTTGCACCTGTTCTTTCTTTGTTTTATTTAAGTACATGGAAAGTAATACCGCAAGAGTTCCCAAAAAAAACGTCGTGAGCGCAAACAATCCTATATAAAATCTCCCCCGGTCTACTTCTATCTGTGCATTCAGTTGTGCTGCTTTCAGTTCAGTGATTTTCATTTTATTTTCATCGCTCCTAAATTTTATCTCCAAAGCACTGATTTCATTTTTGAGCTTCGACTCATATATGCTATCCATCAGAAAATTTACCTTTTTGAGATAATAAAAAGCCGAGTCATACTTTTTTTGCTGAAAATAAACATCCGCATTATGACGATAGATCAATATTTTATTACTAGCGATCAAGGGAAGTTTATTGAATGTGTTGAATACTATATTTTGAGACTGCTCATGGTTTTTCATTATTTTTAGCAGATTCATCTGGTAATAAGTAACAGCTTTCACCAACGAATTATTATCTAATTTTGCAGCCAATGCTTTTGCAGTTTCAAATTTCTCAAGAGCCGGCTTATACGCATAGGTTTCGCTTAAATACATGCCTTCATTTAATCTAAATCTAGCCTCTAATAAAGTTCCGCGAGGGATATAGTCCCGAATTTCATCCAGCAGCAATTTGGCTTCCGTAAGCTTTTTTAAGCGCAAAAAATTTTGGCAGGAACCTATCTTGATTGATAAAACAAGTGGTCCATCCTTTCTTCTGTCCTTTAAGAGCTCGAGGGCGTGCCGGTAATAATTATCAGCTTTCTGATACTGGGACTGTTCCATCAATATTTTCGCGACAGTGCCATACTTTTCAGCCAAATAGATCGTATCTTTCATTGCTTTGGCCAATGGGATAACTTTTTGAGTCAAAACAGAAAAGGAGGTTGTATGATCACCTTTTTGACTGATCAATCTCATATAGTTGCTCAACGACCTGGCCCGCAAAAATAACGCTTCTTTTGAATGAAAAGGAGTTAGTAAATTATCAGCATTTAAATAAGCTTGTATTGCACGTTGTACATCTGTCTGAGCGAGGATCTGAGCCTCATAAAAAGCTGATTTTGCGTTGAGATAGGGATCTTGCCCAGCATCCTCCTTCGCTTTTTTCAAATATTCCCGTGCTTTATCCGGATCATTTTTAGCGTTCTTACTGGACATGAGAAAATAAAGCTCCGCCCGGGCATGACTTGCTGGAACTTGCTGTGCTATTGTATCTGTCTTTGCCAATTGGCCGTAAGCACATGGTGAACACATTGAGCAGGCCAGAAGGTTAAGTAGTATTATTCTTACAAATAGCACAGGACACATATATGAAAAACAGGTTAGTTTATAATGTTAAGATAGTAAAATTATTGACTTATCAGGTGATATCTCCCAGTTGTAACCAGCAATTTACACAAATTGTCTGGTCAAAATTTGTTTATTAGCGAAGAGAAAAGAAGCACTGTTGCTAGTGCTTCCATAGCGATACTTCTTTGTTATTTTATTTTGGTATATTTTCCTAATACCTTGGTAGTCAAAAAAGCTTGCCAATGTACCCAGGACTGCAGTAGGTATCAAATGAAATATTTGCCCAGATACAACAGATGGTACAACCTATAGCTGTAATAGAGCAAAACTCAACTGCGTGTAAAAATCTTACACGCAGATGTTGCCTGTTTTCTCAAAAGCCTGCACTTACTAAATAGCTTTATTGTTTACCTTTTGGTATTGCAGCTTACAATATTTGATAAAAAGTCTTTGAATAATCATAAAGGCTGTCGCTATCCGAAATATTTCCGATGATACTTTTCTTTTTTAAGTTGGTAGTCGTATGGATGCTCTTTGGTTATATGATATCCCTCACAAAATTCACAGTGGTACACATACCGCGGAGTTGCAGTTTTAGCACCGAAACCTTTATTTCGATGCTTTCGTCGCACAGGATTTTTCAGCCATTTCCGAATCCGCCATTTAAGCCAATGAATAAAGAAGGTCGCTTCTGCCACACCGTTGAACCTTACTTTCCCAGTTGCTCGACACTTACGCCTCTCGATCACTTCGTTGATCTCTATACTGTAAAACACACTGTCCACAAACTTTTTATAACTACTCATGATATTTCCTCCTTTCAGTCATTGCGATCTTATTCTTTTTATCTTCTGGGCAGAAACTGAGCATTCCTCTTTCTTCGTATAAAAGCACACCAGCATCGCGTATACTACTGTATACCTCTTGCTTATCGCTTCGATAATGTACAGATGCTGTGACTAATTTATTCTTGGGCACACAGTCCCACCGCTTGATTGTAAATCCTTCCCAACGGCTCATTTCTTCAACAAAAGCACGCAATGGTATATTTTTATAGATGCGCAATTTACGTGTCCACATTTTAGCGATCTCAAAATCCATATTCTCCATACGGAATAGCGTATCTTTAGGCACATTGGATTTAGCAGATTGTGTTGCCATCAGTACCCCAAGATCACCGGGACAATACATCTTCTTACTTTTCTTAAGACTGTACGCGTATAGATCCAACTTTCCATTATTGAGTACGATTTTGGTCGATTCTTTTTCCGCTTTAATCACAAAATCACTGGCCGTTGCCGTCACTTTCCCCTTAACAGTACCAATAATAAATGTTTTCTCACTGGTCACTACATAAGCCTCACCGATCAAATCAATATAAGATGTGTCCCTTTTCTGTATCGGGTAGCGCACCCAAGTCTGTGCATTCATCCTGATACGTGTACCATCTTCAGTCTCCAGGACACATTGCTGTCTCGCCTCCGTGTGGATCTCTAGATTTGCGATCGTTGGCGCTTCATGATTCCCTGCCCTTCTTTCAATTTTCAACACACCCTCTTTTGTCCTGCTGATCAATAAATCCCCTACCTGTTTGATTCTGCCTACATGATCAGGGTAAACTTTAATCCAGGTCGACTTACCGACAAGAAGCATACAGGAGGACTCCTCAGAAGGAATATCTCCATCATTAGCAAAGTGCAGACTGTTGTTTCCAGCAGGAAGGACATACGTAACCTCCTGCCTTAAAGCAAAATATATTAGCGTAGCGAGTCCAAAAAATAAGAGGGCTGCCACGGCAACAGCCAAGTAAATATTTTCTTCCTTTTTTACTTTAACCACTTTTTCCTTTTCGGCTTTTAAGGCTTTCGCTTTTTCGATGATCGCATCAACATCCGGTTGCCAATCCTGCAGAATACCTTTGGGCAATTGTCCGCCCAGTCCCCGCAACACCTCTATAACCATAAGCTCATATTCATCTTCAGTATACCTTATCTTCTCACGCTCCAACAACTTCTCTTCCTCCACAGTTAGCTGTTCCAATAACTGCTTTTTGATTAACTCTTTTATATTTATATCTGTGTGTCCCATTGTGTATAGTTCTTATGCATGAATAACTCAATTAACTATTGCGCTCACCGTCTTAGCAACTTCCTGATCTTCTTTTTTGCAGAACTCAGCAAGTTCCTGATTCGTTGAGCCTTGAGGTTATGGACTTTTTCCAGCTCCTTATTATCCATTCCGTCCACTTTGGAGGCTATAAAAATCTCTTCTTCCCGTGGTGTAAGCTGTTTTGCGTACTGCAGCAGTTCATCGAGTGTCTCTTTATAGACCAGAGCCGTATCGGCCTGTTCAGAACTGCGTAGGTTTTCATGATCTTCAATCGGTTCTTTTAGTCGTATTCTTTCGGACCGAAGCGTACTAAGTGCTGTATTTCTGGCAATCACCATTATCCATGCAAAAGGATCTTCCAATTTCCCTATCTTTTTATGATCCGTCCATATCGCGATCAGGGTAAGTTGATAAACATCTTTTACCAATTCATCATCATTCTGGATGCAACGGCTTATCTGCTTCACCAGCTCAGGGCCATGCAGCTCCATGATAAGCCGGAGTCCCAGATCCGGATCATCAATTAATATTCTAAATGCTTCATTTACCATGTCTTAGGTTTTATGTCCATTTCTCTACTATCCCTACCGTGAAAAGTGAAATTATACCCTTGATAGTCAATTAATTAAAAATTAAATGAAAATACAGACGGTATATTTCCCATAGTTGGGATAGTTATATATACAGGAAATGGAATTTATAAATGGTAATATAAAGATACAACACAATTATTAAATAAACAAATACAAATATCTGATTAATAAATAGTTGCAATAATTTTGCGACATGAAATTGAACTGCAAAAACTGAAGGAATAAAATGCAAAAGATTCATTAAAGCTAGAAAATGACTCAGTTAATACAAGGGACTACAATTAACTAAAAAGTTTCCTTTTATCAAATGATGAATTCTGCATAGTCAAGAAATGAATTCTACCTAACACACGATATAATGTTAGCTATACCTTTGAGATATGATATTAATACAATACAGGGAATGCAACCAAGTATGACTAATCGACTCCAAAAGAGCTGGCGCATATAAAATATAAATAAGAAAAAATTAAAATAAACGATCATGCAAGAGCAGACAAATAGAAAAGGACAATTTGGAAAACCACCACACAACGTAAGGTTTGCAAGCACAAGCTATGCAACCACAGCGATATGCTGCAGGATGGTTGACCGAATTGGGCACCGCTATCATTCTTTGAAAGGAAGCTGTTGTTGCGCCGGTCCAGTCAGAGATGCACATGGACGCAGATTTACGACATTCCCCATTGGGCAGGGTAAGAAGAAAACAAAACAGTGTGGCCGAATGAAACAATGTCCCGACGCCATAATTACTGTAGGCACACTTACGGGTGAGCCGGGGCCAATATAAATCACAAAATATGATAAAGTATAAGATTGTAGCATATTATGGCATGGTTCTCATTACAACCAAGCGGTAATCCTATACAGCCTTCAGACTATACATTATTGACTAACCCTCCAACGGGTTGTAGCGGTACAAATCAAATCTGTGCAGTGCAAGCAACACCAAATAGCTCTGGTCAGCAGCCAGTGCTATCTGCAGCATTGAAAGATGAAATGATCGAAGCCCTACATAACAGGACGGCATCAACTAATGTAGAGTTAAAGAATGCTTAGGATTATTACGCTAGCAAATGCCTAGGAACTGGGTTCCGAAGCAAAATATACAGATTAGAACGGGGTAACCATTGGCTACCCCGTAACTGTTTTATATGATCTCTTCAAAAAGCAACACCTCTAAGGGTCGCTTTTCCGCTATAATTACTAGATCATAAGCTTTCAATTGTTGATTCAATTTCTCTAAGCTCGAGTAATCATCAATCTGAATATTCATCTTTCCATCTACTTCATCCACCACAGGAGGATAATTCCCCTGATAGTCAATCATAAAAGCGAGTACACCAGTACCTTCTACACCTCCATCACTTTTCAATGGGGAAACGGCTTTTTTCTCTCCTTTTAGCTTTTTAATAACTAGACAAGGTAATTCCTTTCTTGTCCAGTATACTTTCAAACCAAAGAATGCATTGAGGTCATCAAGTATGATCTGAGCCTGCGCCGCTTCCGATCTTTTAATTTTATCAGACCGTTCATAGCAAATTCCATTTTTCACCAACCATTCATTGACTCCATCCGCACCTTTAAAATATTTATATCGACTGGAATCTTGTACTTTCCAAAAAATACGCTCATCCTTTAATATAAAGCTAGGTTTTTTGATTTTACTCAAAGCGCCAGTGTAAGCACCTAGTATATCCATATTGTAAAAATTCGTTTTTTGAAGATTCGAAGTAGAATCGTATTTTATTTGAATACCTGTTGTTTCAACCCCATCTTTATATTTAGAAATATCTACTGATCCGATTATTTCATCCTGAATCAACAAATTTGCATCTTGTAATCCATCATTAAAGTCAGACTTCAAAGGCAACTTAATGAAACCATTTTTATAAAGCTTCTCAACATTTTCATTTTTCACAAAATCAGAGTGAGTTACAGCCTGCACCTTATTGTGGTAAAGCCATGCCGTATGTGGCACACCTTTATGCGGGAAATAATTACGTAAAAGATCCGCCGAATATATCGTTGGTAAACTGACTTTATTTTCCTTCAAGAAACTATTCGTTTGAAAGAATTTCTCAATTGTCTTTTGATCCTGCCAAGTCACCAAAATCACTTGCAGCTTATCTCCCAATTCGTTTTGGAGCTTCTGTAATTTCGGCATAGCCGAAATACAATTGGTGCAAAAAGTATCAAAAAAATCCAGGATCACCACTTTATCCCGAAACGAATTAATATCGATATTACTCTGTTTATAATTAAGAACGGGCTGAACTGGCATATTAGGCATGACCTGTCCTATTTTCAGTTCTTGACTACGGTCGATTTGTTTTTGTGCCCAGACTATTGGGCACAAAAAAATCATGATTGCTATTATTATCAGTTTCTTATTCATTAGATTATCTTTTATTTTGGGACATACCAGATTCTGAAATCACTAACTCTGGTATCAAGTGTGCATATTTTAAACTATTAGGTTCTAAACGATATTCCTTTCCATCGATAACACGTACCAATGTCTTTTTAAATCGATCATCTTGATTCAAACGCTTCAGATCAGACCAGCGCTGACCGCGAAATATCAACTCTTTTCGACGCTCTGCTAAAATTATGCGAAGCAATCTTTCAGGATTTGTTTCTACTATTGCTGTAAAATGATTAGCATCGATCCGATTTTTCAAAAGCATATTGATATCTAACAGTGACTGATTGACTTTACCCGTACGGACAGCAGACTCTGCGCGGATCAGATAGACCTCGCTGTTGGTCAAGCCCACAAATGGCTGAGCATCCGAATTATCATAAGAACCCTTAAACCCATAAGTACCCAAATCAGTATCATTAGGCTGAAAGAACAGTTTTTTTCTGTAATCATGGAGGCCATATTCTAGATATAGATTTGAATCCACACGAGCAATATATTGAGACAATATTGGTGTATACAGACCAGTAGCAGGAAAAAGTACTTCTTTATTAAAACGTGCCATAGGAAAACTGGCAGATGCATTAAGCTCTTTATAATTCAACAGCTCATGTTGCAATTGCAAACAAGAATCTCCGTATAAATAAGCTTTGGCGTAATCCTGTATTTCCAAGTATACACGGGCTAAGCCCGCATAGGCAGTAGCTTTATGAGGCCTACCCTTCAATACTTCCGACTTAGGAAGATGTGCTATGGCAACTTTATAGTCGGAAATGATCTGATCATAACTTTCCTTTAAAGTTGCACGGACCGATTTATAGTCCATTTCAGGTTTCAATCGCAGTGGAATACCCATTTCTTGAGCAGCAGTACTTTCCCGGTATGGCATTGTAAAAGTGGTAGCTACTTGATGAAAGGCAAAAGCTCTAAAAAAATGAGCTGCACCTAATACGTTACTGTACTTTTGAGGATACTGATTTGGATCCAGTTTACGGACAACATCCAAGATCTGATTACTGAGATATACTGTCTTGTAAGGATTTTGCCATTGCGAATTTAAATTAATCATATCAGTTGACCAGATGTAAGTCTGCTGTTCTTCAAATTCTGACAATGAAAACCAATCTGATGTTCTTAAAAAATAATTATCGTTAGCAATCTCACCCAATGTAGGATAACCAGTATTCATAGTTGAATAATCGTTTAACAGTAATTCACAATGCTCTAATGACTTAGGAACAGCCATTTTCTGGTCGGGTTTGAGATCTAAAAATTTAGAACAAGAACTGAAGGAAAGCAGTGCCACAATAATTAACATATTTATTATTCTTCTCATCATCTTACAATTAAAGGTTAAAATTCAATCCTAAGGAAACAGACATCGGATCTGGAATCGCATCTCCAAATTCCGGATCTAGACCTAATTTATTTGCACGCCAAATCGTACCAGGATTTTGGATATAGGCATAAAGGCGAACATTTTTAAAACCTGCTCTATTTAAGCTATTTAAACTGTAACTCAATTGGATATCACGTAGCTTGATTTGATCAGCAGGTTCTACTAATGCTGCAGAATAATAATACAATTCACTCGCATATAGATTATTCGGATAGATAAACGCAGGTACATTTGTCTGTTGTTCATCCCCAGGGTTTTGCCAACGTAGAGCATAATCAGAATGCCCTCTTCCATTGTCAATAAACCAACGATTATTAAAAGAATTCCTCAAAAATTTATGACCTAATTGGTAGGAAATATTAAAAGATAATTCTAAATTTTTATACGAAAAATTATTCCGAAACGAACCAAAATAGACCGGCTGTAGAGAACCATGATTTTCCAGATCCTCAATAGTTCCGCGATTTACTATTGTACTATAATCTTCGGATACTTCTCCATTTACAAAACCGCGTGGCATTCCAGTTTCAGGATTTAGACCAGCCCACTTATAAGTCAAAAGACTATAAAGCTGCATACCTTCTATCGGAGTCATAGTCATACCATATGGCCCAGCTATATAATCTTTTCCTCTTTGACTTGTCAGATAAGATTTCTTCACGGTCGTTTTATTATAAGCAAATACCAAATTAGAAGTCCAGTTAAAGTAGTTCGTCTTAATGTTCATACTGTTTAACGAGATATCTATTCCACGCCCATCCAAGTCAGCAGAATTAACATTCAAGGAACTATAGCCTGTTGTAGGATCAATTTTGGCAGCAGCGATTAAATCCTTAGGGCTCTTAATATAATATTCAACCGATCCGGATATCCGATCTTTAAATGAAAAATCTAAACCTAAATTGAGCATTCCCACCCGTTCCCAACGTAAGGAAGGATTAGGAGGAGACTGCATACTGGCATACGGCTGACCTGTAATATAATCAGGAGAAGGCTGAATGTTGATTATAGGATAAGCAGCCGTGCTATTATTGACATTACCATTATAGCCATAAGTAGCCCGTAATTTCAATAAAGAAAATAACTGGTCATTGATAAAGGATTCTTGAGAGAGTAACCAGGCGCCTCCTACAGACCAAAAAGGCTGACCTCTACCATTGGCTTTTATACCAAATAAATTCGATGCATCTTTACGGACACTTCCACTTATTATATAGCGATCATTATACGTATAGTTTGCATTTGCAAAGAACGAAGTATAGCGATTAGTTGAAGCTGCCATATTTGCAAAATCTCTCAAATACAAGGAACCTGATATACCATTTAACGCAGGAATAAGTTTACCATTCTGGACTGGCTGATGTGTCAACAGTTCTGGATCGTAACCCCAATACACAGCGTTCTGCACTGTACTTCTAATTTGCCGTGTCTCTGCTCCTCCTATGGCACTGATTTCATGCAATTCGTTCCATTTTTTATAAAAGTCCAGTTGATTGCGAATCTGATACGTATCATTGTTTCTGTGAGATGTATTGAGGTAATCACCTACAGGTAAATTCCAGATCACTTTATCCTTATTCCACGATGCACGATAGTTAATTGTTTCACGCAAATGAACTGAGCCCAACCCTTGCCATTCATCAGTAGGTTGATATGCTCTTTGATACGCATATAAAACTGATGCACTTATTGAAGGTAAAATCTGATACTTAGCTTTAAAATTTAAAAACGTTTCTCTGATATTAGTGAGTAAGTGCGTATCATCCAATTCTTCAAGGGGTCGATATTTCCAGTCTAACAACCTTCCTCCTGCTACAGTATCCCTGAAGATTGGATTATAACCAATAGCATCTACAATTAATGGTGTTCCATTATCATCCGCCATTCGCATATACGGGAAATTTCCAGCTCCTCGTCCCATACTATTATAACCGACCATATTTGCCATGGCATCCTTTCTTTTTGACTCGGTATAGGTAATACCTAAATCCAAGGTTAGATTTTTAATCGGTCTAAGCTGGGTATTATTCTTAACGGTCAAACGATTATAGGAAGAAGTCACCAGATTGGCCAAATTTTTATCATAACCAATAGAAAAAGAAGTATTCATCTTTTCCGATCCCCCACTCAACTGCACATTATATTGCTGATTAATAGATTCGCGATAAATGTATTTCAGAAAATCTTCCCGCATATCGATAGCACGTAAAGCATCCAATTGTTGGTTCAAATCCATTTGGCTCATATCACCTTCTTTGTGCTTTTTTAGCAATTGAATCACGGGTGTTAAATTAACATCGTACCGATTGATCCGGCTATTCCAATAGCCTTTGTCAAACAGTTCTTTTTCCAAATCGATATAGTCTGATGTATTCATCTGAGGATAGTAATAGAGATCGGGTTTCTGCGCAATGGTCACATTACTATTCACTGAAAGTTGAAAAGGCTGATTGTATTTTCCTCTTTTAGTGGTGACCACTATTACCCCATTTCCAGACTTAGCCCCCCAGATGGAAGATGCGGCAGCATCCTTTAACACAGTAATATTCTCGATATCATTGGGGTTGATGTTATTAAAGTAACCATTTAAAAAGTCAAAATTGGATTCATATGGAACACCATCAACAACAACTAAAGGCCACTTAATAGTGCTGATACTGCTCTCACCACGCACACTAAATCCCAATACCTTACCTCTACCAGGAGCATAACTTTTATCAAACGATATACTCGGCACTATATCCTCCAGCCTACTCACAAAATCTGTCGAAACCTTCCTATTGAATAACTTATTATCCACAAATTCAAAGCTTCCGGTCGCCCTTTCTTTGGGTATTTTCTGGTATCCCGTAGACACCACTTCTACCTCGTCAATTTGATTTTCGACAGGATTTAGTTGCACATGCAATGCCACTCCGGAGGTATAATCCAGCTCTAGGCTTTTGTATCCGATAGAGGTGAACTTCACTTTGCCATTGCGCTGAGCTACAGCGATGCTGAAATAGCCATCTTTCGTGGTCGACGTCTTCACGTTATCTGCTTCAACACGCACGGATACAGCTTGTAATGGCTTCTTATCTACAGCAGAAATAACCGTTCCCTGCAACACATAATTTTGCTTATTCTGAGCTTGTGCGGATACCGATCCGAAAGTCATCAACAGCAGTAAAATCAGTGCTCCTGAAAACGTTGATTTTGGTAGTCGACTCACAAAACGCTCATTCTCAATATCTCTTACATCCCCTTGCACTTGATTTGAAAAGCATTTTAAGCGATTAGACAGATTACTAATGCAAAACCACTCAGATACTCGATAAAAGAAATTGGATCGCTTAAAACCTCTTATTTGAGATAATGAACTTTCCGTGTAGGGATTAAGTATGGATGAAGCATAGATAAAGCGTTGATAGTGCGTCAGTAGTGCGTAAACGGGTACCGTTTTACGCACTATCCATGCATTACCAGTACTTAGCATACGCATTACGGACGCTTGGGCAACAGATGGAAAACTAAATTGCCATACTTGCCTAGCACAAGCCAGTCCAAGCACTGCTAAACTACTATTACCTATATCTCTTTGGTAGCTTTCCAGTACATTCGCAGTACCTTTTTGGTACCTTTTCAGTAGGGCATTCGTGAATAAGCCGTACACTAACCGTACATCAGGAACAATTTTAGCAAGTACACTTTTCATGAAAATCATAAAAAAAGCAAAGCCACTGGTTCGGATCTTATTCGGACTTTCTTTTAACCTTCTTTTACCCTTGTAGTAAGTTTCCCCGTAACTGCACCACACTTGCACCGCAGTTGCACCGTCCTTTTCCTGGTGCAGGGACGGGAGAGGTACGGTGCACATACGGTGCAACGACGGCCGGAGGTAAAACAAGGTCCGAAGTGGGTTAAAAGCGAGTATATAGCGGGTACCTCTCAGAAAATGCCTCAATTTACTGTTTGCCACATCCAGTAAACTTTTACTAACTTTCTTTTCCCTGTCTTGACCCCTTTTTCTACTTCCACTCAGGTTTTGCTCGACTATCCTTCGACTTTTCATGCACTGTAGCCGATGAAATCCCGATGCCAAGTCGAAGCCCAGTCGAAGAAACTTAGAAGTTGGTGTTAATTTGGTTAGAAAAAAATCAGAATTTATTAGCCTTCTCATTTTTCTAGTTTTTCTTTGCTTACCTTCTGCTATTTCTTTGGTATTTCCTTGCTTATTTATTACCAATTCATTGCCATTTGTCTGGCATTTCATTGCCGATTCGTTACCGTTTCTAGGCTTATTCTTTACTTCTTGCAGGCTTCTCCTTGCAGACTCCGTTACACCTTGCTTACCTTTTCTGTGCTCTTTTATTACTGTTTGTTCGGTATATTGACGATCAGCTATCAAAGATCTATCCATGGATTGCCGAGCCAATCCATACTCAGGTACAAGGCAGTCCCTAAGGATAACCACACCTTCACCAGCATCGTTTAAACGAAATATTAAATCAACATTAGTTGCTTGTGCAATATTATTTTCAAGCACATTTTTATTGACAGAATATTTAAGTAATTCCGTCTGCTTTTTGCTCAACAGCACACCTTCCCTTTCAGGTTTAAATAGTTTCCGGAGATAATCCCAGAACTTGACTATATATTGTATGTTTATGTTCATTTTTTTTAATTTTTTGGACATAAAGCTTCCCTGCTCCGTTTACTACCAAGGGAGGCTTGACATAAAGCCTTTTTCCCTCGGCAGCATCCGGAGATCACAGGTAGTGAAACTTTATTAATACTTTTCTAAGATTAACTCTTGGTTTTCTTTTACCGTTCTTTTGGCTTTAATGATCATCATAAGCTGTTCCTCCCAGATCAGCTCTACAGACTCTCCTGCGATGCTCAATACCTTGCGACTATCTTTTACGATGGTCAATCTTTCTAAGGTCACTTCTATTCCGAAGTGCTTGTTGAGATCGTTCAGTATCCGTTGTCGGTATTCTTCCCTTTCTGTCCGTGCTGGTACCGCCAGTTCATAGCAATATGAAGAGATACTATCCCCTCTCTCTGCAGGTATAAACCGCTCCTTATGCTCTCCCAACACCAGTATTTGATTGACCGGAAAGTTAGCCGGCAGTCCCAAAGCAAAGAGATAAATCTCATAGACGGTCATATTGATCAATGAAATCCGCAGTACATCGGTATTGTCATGGCGCACAACCATACTGAAAGAATCCGAAGGTTCTAACAAGCGGATCATGAGCGAATAATAACGCTGTGTCGGTCTTTCTTTCATGACATACTTCATCGCCGATTGCGCGGAGCTTTCGGAAATTGGTAACGACACATTTTTAAAAAATCGTTCGGGTAAAAGAGTGATCATAGTTCGTTTTTTAATAACAGGAACACGATTTTCACGCAGATAAGAAGACATTTCCTCTCTTAGGGTTAGCGCATAGCTATCCCAGTAGCAAGTATTTTGCATTTTTTTAAAGTTTAAATTGGCTCCCTTAAAAACGAACTATTTGGACATGGCTCGCGCCGTAAGGAAACCAGTTAAAAAATATTAAATCAAGAAAATGCAATTTTACGTCGTCGTCAATTGGTTATATAATGGTCTTCATTATTGCATTATTTGGGTTAAAGAACAAGATCCGACTTTCCATTATTGATGTAATTCAATAAAATTTGATGACAATGATTTGCTTTATGACTAGAAAAGTGTAATTTTAAGTTGCAAAACGTTAAAATCCGATCCAATTTAGCCTATGCAAGCAATTGTATATCAAAATGAAAGTCGGTAACATAAGCCATTAAGGATGGTAAGAAGCTGATATTAACCTGTCAAGAGCTCGCATTTTTTAGTATGAGGTATGGTCATCACACCATGCTTTCTACTATCTGCGCACCTTTTGATTTAGGACTAGCTTTCCCCTTCCCTATTTGCACTTATGTTTTACTAAACGCCCTATTCTGGCGGACAGGATATGTTCTTTATAAAATGGGAATGTGCGAACCGGAGACAATAATCCTGGATTATGTCGTGGTTGGTTCTTTGGGTGGTTAATAGTCGTTCTATCATAATTAATTTTTGTTATGTGAACAAGACATTCTGGAAGTACAAAAAGAGCAATGCCTTACTGTACTCACCAAAGTGCTTGATAACGACCACCACAATAGCTTTCCAGTAAGGCATGCCCTCCCTTTAAGGGAAGCACAAAGATAGTACTTTCCTTTGAAAGGGCAATTCTTACTGTCTCGAAAGTGGTCGTTAGTCAAGCATCGAGTCTCGTAAATTATTTTGACTGTCCTCCTAGAGGTCAGCTTAATATCAATTAGTTATACAAATATAATAATAAAAAATCAACTGGTCGATAAATCGACCAGTTATTTTAATTTTTAAAATTTTGACAATGAAAACATCAGAAGAACTAGAAGAATATCAAAAAAATCTTGTTAATTTTCTAAAAAACAAATTTTGTGATCCTTACAAAATCGATAATAAAAAAGTTTCAAGAAATATGTATGCTGAAAAAAGCGATATTGGAAGTTCTACTCTTACAAGAATCACAGAAGGTTTAGGATATGATGTCCCATTATCTACACTTTTTAAACTATGTAAATTTGAAAAAATTTCATTAGCTGATTTATTTGTCGAATTTGAGAATACTAATAAAGATATCAAGTAGCGAATAAATAATTTATTAATAAAAAGTTCTATGCAACGAAATACGCTTTGAGAATTAGATTGCAGAAAGAGTTTATATATTAGTTTCCTTTTACAAAATGTTAGTGGTCAGCCTAAAAAAAAATACAAAACGCAAATGATAAGATGAATCATAATTATGGGACTAATAACGGTAATCTTAAATTTATTTGGCTGTACAGGACAGACAAATAAAAATGTGAGTGGGCTTACAAAAGAAATAGAAGAACAACTAACCCAGTCTGTTGAAGCATTTAAAAATAGACCTATTCACAAAGAATTGACAGAACAGATTATTGACACGACTTCGGATGAGAACTTATTGCAAGTAGTTTTTGACAACTTATCCGAAAAAATACCAACAGACTATGAAAAGGAATATGAAACCATAATGGGCTGGAACAAGTCAAGACAAGCAATTTATATGATTTGGGTATTGGAAGCAGAAGTTAATAATGGAGGTTACAACCAGTTTTACTTCAATTCAAGTGGACAGTTTACTACACATTTATCAGAAGCGTTGAGACTTGTTGGTGCAAATAAATTTGCCGAATTGACTAAAAGAGCCAACGACACATTTGAGAAAGAGAACCTGAAAATTACTCAAAACAAAACAGTTAATACTGTTTTAAATATAAACGCACATTTCTCTTTATGCAAACACAATAAATATTTTTTTGACAAAGACATTGCAGATCTCAATTCATATTTATCAAAAGTCAATAATATCGCTAGTGGCGATGATAAGCACTCCGACATGTTTCACCCCCACAAAGGAAATCCATTGTTAAACTAATCTTTATCTACGATAGTTATATTCAATTAATTTTGTCTTTAACGTATTAATAGTAATACCTAGCATCCTACATGCTTCGGCATTACTATTAGTCATATTCATAATTTTGAGGATATGTTGCTTTTCAACAGACTTTAAATCAAAACCATATTCTTCGATATTATCAAGCAGCTTTAATGGAAGCGAACCTCTGGACACATGCTCTTCATTGAAAACGTACAAATTTTCGATTAAGTTCTCTAATTCTCTCACATTCCCAGGAAATACATAATTTAAAACAGCACTCTCAGTATCCTTTTCCAAAATCAACTGCTTTGTCCTTTTGAAATGCTTCTTCTTTGTTCTAATAAAAAAGTCCAATAGTTCTTTAACTTCAGATCTCTTACGATCTTTCAAAGGAGGCAATACTAATTCAGTTACGGCGAGTCGATAATATAAATCCCAACGAAACTTACCTTCTGAACACATCAATGAAAGATCCCTATTTGTAGCCGCAAGAATACGAACATCTATATCTCTTTCTTTTGATTCACCTATACGAAGGATTTTTTTCTCTTGAATAACTCTTAATAAAAGCTGTTGCATATATGGTGAAATATCCCCAATCTCATCCAAAAAAACAGTACCACCTTTTGCTGCTTCAAAATAACCTACATGATCTTTATCCGCACCTGTAAACGCACCTTTTGTATATCCAAACAATCGAGACTCCAACAAACTATCTGTAAAAGCTGAGCAATTTATAGCTAGAAAAGGTTTATCCTTCCGTATTGAATTGTTATGAATATAACTCGCTAAGTGCTCCTTCCCTGTTCCACTCTCTCCAAATATCAAAGTGGTAACTCTATCGGTCTGAGCTATTAAATTAGCGCTATCATAAACTGGTCTAATAGATTCAGTAATCTTGTACCCACTATTTACTGATGTCTTTACCCCCTGTTCTTTAATCAAAGCAGAGTATCCAGACAACGATTGTTCAACTGTGACATTCACTCTCTCTGGATATCCTAATTTCTTGTCACTGTATTTTAACTCTTTGAGTTGAAATAAATTAGTTCTAAGTCCCAAAGTCATATGACACAGATACCAGACGATTTGCATAGAAGGAGTACCAGGAGACATGAAAATATCAATTTCATAGTCAGAAACATCTAATAAAAACGGTTCCACTTTACTTTTAATCATATTAATATTGATAATCTCCTTAATGCCCATATACTTCACCTCTATTACCCTTTTTTGAAAATCCTTACGTAATTCTGAAGCAAGCAATTCAGCCCTATTATCTAATTCTTCAGCTGCCGACAAAATAATATGCTTATCTATTTCACCGAAGTAATATTTATGATAATTAAAAGTTGGGCCATCTCTTTTTACTAGACCATTTTCAAAATCGTTATTAAAAGCTAACCATGAAACAAGTATTTTCATATCAATATTTGATTATTAAAATCAAATATTGATATAATATTTAAGAAAAACAAGGTTTAAAATCATTTTTAAGTAATGGTACACAATTAGCCATATAGATGGTAATGAAAAAGAAAGGAGGTATATAAAAATGGCAAAGAAAACATCAGTACATCGGGACGCAGGAACAGGTCAGTTTGTAACTAAAACCTATGCTGATAAACATCCCAAAACAACTGTAAAGGAAACAGTCAAAAAATCCAAATAGATAGTTGGAGTTATCGACGATAAGATAACTCCACTTTTTAAACATTAAAATTTTAAAAATATGGCAATAATAATCACCTACGATATTCCGTCAAAACATCCGGAATTCAAAGAAAAGATGTTTCTATTGGGTTACAAAGAAAGTATTCCAAATAATAATTGCGGAACACTTTATTTCCCGAATACCACGCTTTACCATGCTACAAAAACAGCTACCTCAGCTAAAGACGACGCACAAAGTATCGCTACTCAATTAGGAATTACGCTAGACAGGTGTATATCTACGCAAATAGGACCTGATTGGAATGGAGTATGTGGTAAACCATTTAATTAAACAGAATGAGAGGAGATAGTAGTAAAAAATTCAAAATACTCTCTATAGACGGAGGCGGGATAAGAGGACTTATCCCAGCCAAAGTCTTGGCAGAGCTAGAAGCAGAACTTCAAAAGGAAGAGCCTGATAAAAAGCTTTATGAACACTTTGATTTAATATGCGGCACATCTACCGGGGCTATTCTAGCAATAGGAATCGCTTTGGGAATACCGGCGAAGGAATTAGCAAAATTTTACGAAGACCATGCAAATATCATCTTCCCGAGATTTGTTTTCCGTTTCTTACCTCGAAAAAGCAGGGCATTCTTTAACGCTATATATAGCAATAAAAAGCTTTTAAAAAAGCTAAGAGAAGTATTTGCAGATGCTAACGGAGGTCGAGATCCGCTATTGCTTGATCTTAAAGCTAAGGTTTGCATACCTGCTTTTAACGGGAATGATGGGGCAATAAACGTATTAAAGACAAAACATCATCCTGAGTACAGGAGAGATTACAAACTCCCTGCCTATCATGTGGCAATGTCTAGTGCTTCCGCCCCTGTGTACTTCCCTCCTCACAGTTTCTCGTTCAAAAACGAGCATGGAGAAGGGACAAATATAAATATGATTGATGGAGGCATTTTTGCAAACAACCCTTCACTCATCGGTGTCTTTGAAGCTACAGACAAACTAGATATTGCCATCGGTGATATAGTCCTCCTTTCACTTGGAACTGGACAGGGAAAGCAAATTATTAAACGTTCTTGGAGGCCCAAGAATGTATTTGACTGGCTATTCCCTAATCCAAAGCTAGTGGATATCGTACTTGACACACAGGCGCAGATTACGGAGCAATATTTAAACTTCCTGCAACGTGCATTAGGCAAAATTGGAAATACATTTCAACACCTCCGCATACAGCATGATATGAAAGGAGATAATATAGAGCTCAATTCATCCAAGAAGAAACACATAGACCGAATGAAGGCTATTGGTGAGGAATTGGCAAAAAACAGATTAACGGAAATATTAAATTTTTTAAAACAATAACACTATGGCAAATTGTCACAATTTATTTCAGGATTATCATGATGAGATATCCATTGGATCGAAAAAGAACCAGAGAATGATGGATTCAAAAGAGGGGCTTAGAAAAAGAATTAGAAAATGGTTTCGAGAAAACCAGCCAAAGTATATTCCTTATTTCTATATACAAGGATCATACAAAATGAAGAACGGCATCCGTACTTCAGAAGATATTTGTGATTTAGACGATGGAATTTACTTTTTACGTGCGCCAGATGTCACTGCCACCGCATTAAAACAATGGGTTAAACAAGCGGTTGAGGGCTATACAAGCACTCCTGCTGAAAACCGTAAAAAATGCATTCGTACAATATTTGTTGACGACTACGAAATAGATCATCCTGTTTACTGCAAGGAGGAAGGGAAAGAATACCAAATAGCAGTGAAAGGAGTCGGCTTTGAAGATAGTGACCCTAAAGCAATGGTAAACTGGTTTATCTCTAAAAAAGATAAAGAAGGTAGATTAGTGCGTAATATTAAACACCTTAAAGGTTGGGCTGATAAACAGTCGTTTAAAATGCCAAGTGGTTTGGCTTTGACCATATTAGCTAGTAACGCTAAAGAAAAAATTGTTTTGAATGAACGTGACGATATCACTATGCGAGACATTTTAAAGGAGATTAAAAAAGCATTAAATAATGATTTTAAATGTATAGTGCCAGCAGTACCAAATGATGATGTAAATAGCAAATTTACTTTCATCAATTTTTAGCAAAAGTATTTCACCACTTTTCTTCAAAAAAATACATTTACTTTTCCGGTGTATTTTCTTGTTTTTTTTCAGGGAAGATCGTTTGTCTG